>Ga0209709_10000193_pt1 | contig 60008 bp, 36 predicted proteins | sample ArcticOcean_MG_C_2_FD_187435 | JGI IMG/M metagenome (GOLD analysis project Ga0209709, IMG submission 187435) | Marine microbial communities from western Arctic Ocean - ArcticOcean_MG_CB4_136 (SPAdes) (version 2) | ecosystem: Environmental > Aquatic > Marine > Oceanic | place: Arctic Ocean... | reverse complement strand
ATTAGACCATCTCTGACGTCTTCAAATGGCAATCCAACTCGCACTTCCGCTTGCGGCCCATTGGAAAACCAATTAGTCACTTCTTCCATTTCATCTGATTCCGTCCATTCACCGGCATCCACCATCCCATCTTGATCAGTATCATTGTGAAATACGCCATCATTATCATAATCTGTCCATCGGTATATTTGTAAAAAGACCCGTTCATGTGAAATACGTTGTTTATTGGGGTCAAATGCAGAATACTCTATTGTTGCTCTAGCACGTAATTGCGTTGTATCTCCATGGATTTGAATAGATTCGTTACCAGTTATATGCAACGGTATTAGTAAATCAGGCTCATTGCTCTGGTAGCCATCCCATGTACCATTGGCCCCATTATCGCTACCGTTACCTATACTTTCCCACACCATGATATTATGCTCTAAGGGGGAAAATTTAGTAGGTGAATATTGTAAAAGAATTTCAGAATCTCCTGAATTAGTAAATTCTATATCTACATTTTGAGATTCTCCTGGCTTCAAGAGGTTGATATTTGCATCCCTATGACTCCCCTGAAAAGTTCCAGAATTCCATTGCGCTGGACTAGCCCACCATGAACCATTATCTCCATCTAATGTAGATACTGCCCTAGAAGCATTCAACCATCCGCCCCCTTGGATAAACGGCTCATAACCCCTATCGTCAGAAGTAGATAAGACAAAATCTCGCAATTCTTGAGATTTAGGATATTCTCCTTTATTTTGTAACCATGATTCTGCAACTAATGCTATCAATCCTGCTGCAATAGGTGTTGCTAAACTAGTTCCACCCCATGTTGTCCAAGCAGAATTTGCAGATTCATATGAGTTAAGGGGCATATCCCCTGTTGCAGACCAGCCAACTGAGACAATATCAGGATCCATTCTTCCAACTACATTTGGACCTCTATTGGACCAAGGTGCATTCTGACCCCATGAATCACTAGATCGACTACTAAAGGCACCAACTGAAAATACTCCATGGGCCGCACCAGGAACTTTCGTGGTTCCAAATCCGTGCCCTCCATTTCCAATTGCAACCGCATAAGATGTATTTTGATTATATATTCTAGTCAGCCAATCAAGATATAATGAGTATCCATCTGAACCAGAATCATCAATTGATGAGTAGCCAAAAGAAAAAGAACCAATATTAGGTTGGTCGGGAGTTTCTGGATTACCATCATAGCCTTCTGCAATAAATCTCCATCCATCTAGGGCATGCCCTCCCGAGTAATGATTACCAATAGAAGAAATCGTGGCATTTGGTGCCATTCCTTTTATTGCGCCATCTGAAATTACTCCTTGTGCAGCTATAGCACTAGCACATAATGTCCCATGATTACCCGAATCTAACATGAATAAAATTAGGTTTCCACTACCTGCAATCCTATTAGAATAACCATGCCTAGATGCATATGTTTCAGCATATGGTGCTCCGTTAACGCCATCAGAGACCCAGTAAACTAATCCAGCAGAAATATCCCATAATCCATCTCCATCTACATCCCTTCCTGATGTCTCTTCTCCCGGCCTCATAGGAGTTTCATTTCCAAACCAATTATCTCTGTCTATATCAGGATATACAGTTTCATATAAGCCAGAAATTCTATCATCAACTACCAATATAGGGACATCGCCTCCAGCCCTATCTCTCAAAGTCGGATCTGGATGTTCTCCTAAATGATATATGCCCGATAAGGAAGTATTGACGCCAGTAACATTGTATCCGGTTTGATCCAAAATACCATCACTGTTATTGTCAAAATCAACAAATGAAGTGTTTGCATACCATGTATTAGTTTGAGGGTATGAAGAACCATCAACTAGCCAATAATACATGCTATTGTGATCGAACATTAAGGGCCATCCTACGTAACTTGAATTAGCATAATTCACTCTTGCCTGAGTACCATTTAGGTCCGGGTGCCCAAAATCAACACCACTATCTGCCACGGCTACAACCATATTCTCTCCCGTGTATCCTCTATCCCATGCATCATTAGCTCCATGGATTTCCCCCGAGCGAACTGATTCGGGATCAAAATCAGGAGACATCTCAGATGGATAGATATCATTAGATTCTGGAGGCCTTTCCGCATCTATTAAAGCAATTAAACCAGGAATTGACATTAATTTATGAAATAAATCTGATTTTACCCAAAGTGTACGATGATTAATTTCACCATCTTTTGGTTCATTAAACACGAAGCTTTCTCCCTCTCCAAGAGGTTCTTGTCTTTCGAATGCCCCATGTTTTTGTTGCCAATCATTTAATTCCTTCAGAGACCAAGTAATCGTAGTTATTCGTATTTCTTTGGCACCGGCGTTGATTCTTTCTATAATACTTGAATCAACCCATGGATTTGAATCAGGAATATTTTGCGAACTAGATTCATATGACTTACTTTCGATGATAATTTCTGTATTTTCAGAGGTAGAATAATTAGGAATTGAAGATAGTGGGCATAGTAAAAGTAAAGCCACCATTAACAATGATTTCAGACCCTTCACACCTATCTCGATTGTTGCATCTGCCTTGATGCTACCGCCACTTTGAGCCGTCATATACAAATTCAAGTAGCGTCACGGAAGGACGCGAAGTCCCGTAGTGTAGTGGTCCATCATCTCAGGTTTTGGTCCTGGGGACCCTGGTTCGAATCCGGGCGGGACTACGTCACATTTTACCTTTCTATGGCCCCAGGATCTTTTGCTAAATCACGAGTTATATTCTTTTGGTGCCCTTCAAGAGTCCCTCCTCCGATTTCAAGTAGTTTGGAATCTCTCCAAAGCCTCTCAACAACATACTCTCCAACGTACCCATATCCCCCCATAACTTGTATTGCCCTATCTGCTATATTTTTAGCAGCAGTAGTGGCAAATAGTTTTACGCCATCTGAATCTAATCTATTCCCTGCCATAGACAAGTCTGTTTTTGCTGCAGTATCATATACATATGCCTTCATTGCCCGATATTCTGCCCATGATTCGCCTATATGCCTTTGAATTTGGCCAAAATTTCTAATCTCATTACCAAATGCTTCTCTTTCACTAGCGTATGTATTCATTGCAGATAAACTCCTCCTTGCAATCCCTAATGCCATGGCTGCTAATCCAATACGTTCAATTTCTAAATTTCTCATCATGTGAATAATAGATTCTCCAGGGTTACCAACTACATTTTCCGCCGGGACGATACAATTATCAAATACTAATTCTGCGGTATTACTTGCCCTCATACCACTTTTATCATATATTTTCTGACCTACGCTGTAACCTGGCATTCCTTTCTCAATTAAGAAAGTTGTAAGTTCTGCGCGACCTTTAGAGTCTGTTCCCGTCCGTGCATAAAGCCAAACAATATCAGCAGGGGTACCTTTGTCATCTATAGCGCCATTAGTAATCCACATCTTATTACCATTTATTTTCCAAGATCCATTATTTTGGATAATTGCATTTGTTTGCATTCCAAGAACATCAGTGCCATAACCTGATTCGCTCATTGCCATACAACCAATCCATTCACCACTGCATACTTTTGAGAGTATGCGGGATTTCTGTTCTTTAGTTCCATTTTGTGCGAGGTTATTAACCATTAATTGAGCATGGGCCAAGTAAGCTAAACAAAAACCTGGATCAGAATATGACAATTCCTCATTCACAATAGCAACTGCAGTTGCATCCATTCCTGCTCCTCCATACTCCTCAGGTACCGAAATTCCAAGAAGCCCATATTCCCCTAGTTTACGAAATAAATCAACATTAAACTTTTCATTTTTATCATGTTCAAGTGCTTGAGGTTCAATTTCTTTTTTGGTAAAGTCACGGATCATTTCCCTTAGCATTGCATGTTCTTGCGTTGGATTCGCAATATCATAATCCCTCCACTCATCATTCATATGCAACGCATGCAGTACTTTCCTATGAGATATTCGACAGTTTTTGCTCAATTATTCCAAAAGGCCGAATCTTCCCAAGGTAAACCTAATCCGATCCCTAATATTTCTAAAATTAGATAATTCCATATTAAATAAACAATTAAGGTTATTGTAAATGTGCCTAAAATAGTATTAATTACTCTTCTTTGATTCTTTTTAGCGTCATCTAATGTGCATATTCCTCTGTTCCTAAAATATATAATTAAGCCTATTATCAACATCATTATAGATATGGAATATAATAAATATCTGAAAGATGAATAATATAAATCATTAGAAAGGGAGTCTGCTGCAACTATTGCAGAGGAGCCAGCAAATAAAACCCATATTACTGAAGGTAAACAACATAAACTAGATATTATTGCTGATAAACCCACCAAACTGGCTAAACCTGTAATGCTTTCCTCTTCCACAGAAGAGGGGGGTAAGTTAGAGGGTATTAACTAATGTTTCTTTCTATGGCGTAACTCTTCTCGAATCTCGAGGGAAGGGGATGGTCTCACGTATATGATCGGCTCCTGCAAGCCAAGCGCAGATACGGTCAACCCCTAATCCAAAGCCTCCGTGAGGTACTCCTCCATAACGGCGGGTATCGATGTAGAACTCATATGGTTCACGCGGTGTTCCTTCTTCATCTATTCTTTCTAGAATTTCTGCTTCCGACCATGTCCTTTCTCCTCCTCCAATTATCTCTCCATAACCTTCGGGGGCCAATAAATCATGACATAGGACATATTTTTGGTCTGATGGATCTGGCCTATGATAAAACGGCTTGGCAATTCGAGGGTAGTGAGTAAGAAAGTGAGGAACATCAAAATCTGCAGTAAGTATTTTTTCTTTTGAATAATCAAGATCTTGTCCCCACTCTATTTCTACTTTTTTATTTTGGAGAATTTCCACTGCTTCATCGTACCTCATTTTAGGATATTTACTATCGGCATATCTTTCAATTAAGGATAAATCACGCCCTAATTCAATTAGTTCTGACTCCCTTTCTTCAAGCAGTTTACTTGCTGTAGCACGCACTAACCCTTCTCCATAATTCATTACTTCATCATTGGAAGCCCATGCAATTTCCATCTCAGCATGCCAAAATTCTGTCAAATGTCTACGAGTACGACTTTTTTCCGCTCTGAATGAAGGTGCAATAGTGTATAGTCTTTCTAAAGCAGGCATTGCAGCTTCTGCATAAAGTTGCCATGATTGAGTTAAATATACCTTTTTACCAAAATATGGGACTTCAAAGAGGGTGCTTCCCCCTTCTACCGCTCCAGCAACAAAGTTAGGAGCCTGGTATTCAATGAAATCTTGTTTACGGAAATAAGAATGAATAGCGCCAAATATTGTAGATCTTATTTTGAGCATGTTTGTCATTCGGTTCGTTCGTAAGTACAAATGTCGATTATCTAATAAAAATTCAGATTCACCTCCTTGGGCCTCCAACATAGCAGATTCAGTTATAGGAAAGGGATTTTCTGGATTTACTGCACCTATTACTTGAGCGTTTGTGACTTGCAATTCGTGACCGTGTTCTCTATCAGTTGACTTTACAATTCCTTTGAGGATTACGCTGGATTCAATTAGTGCCCCTTTCACATTATCAAAAGATTCATCGCCAACTACATCTCTCTTCACTACACATTGAATTACCCCTGTGGAATCACGTAAAACCACAAACCAAATCTTTTTTGAACCTCTAGTACGATGAATCCAACCTTTCAATTCCACTTCTTGGCCATCATATGACCCTTGGTTTACGTCGCCTATCCAACAATCTTTACCCATATACGTCAGTTCCTTATCTTCCGCGTGAGTATCTTGGTTATGAATCCTCGATTAATTGAGGAAAATTATAGCGGGTCTGACGGGGTTCGAACCCGCGACCGCCCGGTTAAGAGCCGGGTGCTCTACCTGACTAAGCTACAGACCCAACCTTCCGAATTGGCGAACCAATTTAATTACGCCGGGTGGTGCAGTCAGATTAATCTACCATTTGGATTTACTAAAGTCTCAGTTCCTGAAGAAGAAGAAATGATTACAATATCGCAAATTCCAACAAATAAACCTACCTGAACGACTCCTTTGATTGAGTTTATCATAATTTCTAATTCACCTGGGTTATCTATTGTTGGCCCAAAATTACAATCTAAAATATATCCCTTATTATCAGTGATGAAAGGATCATGTTGACCTCCTCTTAAATTAATTTCAACTGAGCATAATTTTATGATTTCATTTTTTACAAATTCCCAATGGTTCATATTTACTTCAACAGGCAAAGGGAATTGCCCAAGTATTGGTACTTTCTTGCTATCATCTGCAACTACAATCATTGATTCAGAGGCTAATGCAACTATTTTTTCACGAGTTAGGGCCCCTCCTCCTCCTTTTATTAAATCGTAGTTAGAATCAAATTCATCTGCTCCATCGATGGTTAAATCTAATTTTCCTGCATGTTCAATATCAATTAAAGGAATGTTGAGTGATTCCGCTAAATCTTTTGTAGATTCGCTAGTTGGGACTCCGACTATTTCCAATCCTTCTTCCGATACTCTCCTGGCAATCTCAATGATAGTATATTTTACAGTAGAACCAGTTCCTAATCCTAATTTCATACCATTTTTTACATATTTACATGCAGTAATCCCGGCTTCTTTTTTCAACGCCTCCACGGTTAACATACACCCTGCATAACAAACACCAGCATTATAATTTCTATACTCAGAATAAATCTTGAATTATGTGATGTATTAAATTTTATATAATATTATTTTTTGTGTTTAATTTGACCGAGAAGTTCATTCATTAGAGGGGTATCCGAAGAACAGAGGGAGTAGGAGGGTCGCTGACAGTGTACGACACTGAGGAAAGTCCCCTCTCCTCGATGCATGTGGTCTGGCGCAAGCCAGAGGCCCGGGAGGGTCAGCTCTGCAACAGAAACGAACCGAGCCAGGCGTACAATGATCCCGAAGGGGTGAGGTTTCCTGAACTCGGCTGGAACGAGCATCTCCGCAGGAGCAAGTCCAAGCAGGCCCGTAAAGCATCAATAGGGCCGGGTAGGATGCAAAGTTGAATGCGACTAACCGAAAGGCGAACAGAAAGGGGCTTACTCCCTGCTCCCTCACCAATATTTAGAATAAACTTATTATTACAGTTACTATTTAGAAATAACAGCATCTACACTAGATTCAGGAGATATAGTTCCACTGCCCTCATAATCTAACCATGTCCCATTTCCTGAAATTCTTGACTTAAATTCATTATATGCAACTATCATAGTAGGGAGCAATATTGAACTAGTAATTAATGCTAAAACCAAAAGTAACATCATTAATATAAAGAAATTTTGAAGACCGGGTATTGCCACAAAAAGTCCAGCTGAAAGTCCTGCACATGTAGTAACTGTTGTTTCGAATATTGTATGCCCTGTTCTTGAAATGGATTTAACAATCCCGGCCGGAGTTTCCTTTTCATCTTTTATCCTATCTACTATGTGGATAGAATCATCTACTCCTATGCCAAATACGATTGTTCCAATCATTGCAGTGAAAACATTAACATTTACATCACCTAAACGCATTAAAATAGGCTGCCATAAAACTACAGCACCCACAGCAGCCATAGTAAAAATAGCTAAACGGGGTGAGCGGAATAACATAGTCATAACCAGAAGTAAGATTAGCATAGTTACAATTGTAGAGTCAGATTGGGCATCATGAATTCCTTTATTGATATCCAATGAAACAGGTAGCCCCCCCGTAAGAAGAGAATTAGAGACACCGTCAATCCCCAATGTATTACAATTTAAAACATCAACACAACTACTTCCAAATAAATATGCATCTATGGCATTTCGCAAACTAGATGCTTCTGCGAGATTAATATATGGTTGGTTGACATAAACCAAAGTTTTTGTCTCTCCAACTCCTGCATCTGCATTCATGAGCATTGATCTTATTTCAGGAGAAAGCGTATCAAATACTATATTTATTATATCCTCTCTATTCGATACAGAATATGTCCAACAATCAGGCCTCAGAGGATTACTTGACTCGTCCCAACATTCATCATGAAGTAGTTCCCATAAACTTTGACCATACAATTCAAGACCTACAAATTCAACATCTACATGTACAGCTTTTAGAATATTAACTAAACTAATAGTAGTAGTATTTCTAACATTATCTAAATTATTTACTTGTGCTTCTTCTATTGCATCTAATATTAGTAAATCCCTTATTGGTGCGCTATTTGTAGGATTTACATAATCAGTAGCGTCAACTATAAACATATTAGTTTGCCCTCCTTTGAATTCGATGCTGTACTCCCTTAGAGTTTCATATGACTCCAAACCTGGGGGTACTTCATCAGATGAACCGGTTATTTCTTTTCCTAATTCATCTGTAAAAAGATTAACGCCATAAAGAGTAGCACTTAAAGATAGAATTAATATCAGTAATGTTGCTTTAATAGGTAATTCTCCAATTTTTTCCCATAAACCAGGGAGTAAAGAAAATATAATAGTTATTCCTAATGAAAGGGCCATCAATAAAGCATTACCCATTTCCATATTATCTAAATTTGAAATTGACGATAAGAATCTAGTAAGGAATATAAACAGAGTGACAGAAATTAAAATAGATAATATCCAAATTTGATTTTTTGAGATTGTAAATTCAAGTTGCCCTTTCCTATAGCGAAGTAAGTGAATTAAAGCAGGGACCATTAACATAGATAGTATAAATGTACTCGCTATACCAATCAACAAAGTAGTTCCCACAGTCCTCATTGGCTCTATTGGAACTATTTCTGTCCAAGTAAGGACACTGAAGCCAATAATCGTAGTTACGGCAGAAATGAAAATTGCATGCCCTGTAGTCATGGCAGATCTAACGGTTGCTGTCAAACTAATGTAGGGGCTCCATGGATCTATGTCATTTGTTTGGAGTCCATCTCTTTGTGCGGCCCAAGCCATTTCTAGTTGTTCATCTATAATTTCACTTCTATTCTCTTCTATTCTATTCGTGAGATGTAGTGCATAATCAACACCGAGTCCAACGAGAATGGGTCCGGCTGAAATTATCATCGGAGTTAACATAATATCAGCTATTACCGTAGTGCCAAATGTTACTGCTAAACTCATGAATATTGGTAAACCGCATATTATTATGACCTTGGGATCTCTATGTAATATGAACATAGTAAGTGCAACGAATAGCAAACTCAATGGGAGCATAGTATCGACTAATTCATCATAAATTGCGTCTGAAACATCATGCAACACCGGAGTTAATCCAGTTATCGTCATTGCATTTCTACAAAATTTATCATTTTCCGCAGTAAATCCTTCATATGGTAATTCCCCAGGTAGGTCTCTGCAAATTATTTCTTCCCTTTCTTTATCTATAGTAGAAGTTGGATTTTCATATATTCGGCAGCGTAATAAATCATAATTATCAGGTAAATCGCAATCATTTCGTACTAATTTTTCTACGTATAGCAAAAATGCTTTGTGATCTCTAATCTCTTTTTGTGGGTCTTTTGGATCTGGCCGTTGATCTATATCTGTTTCACTCATATCAAAAATAATTCCCATAATTACTACCCCTGTATCCCAAATACCATCATTATTTGTATCGCAAACCAAGCTACTTCTACATCCAGGTCGATTTAAGAGTTCACCAGAATTTTCAACATAGCGATCGATTCGCTCTTGAGCATCTTCCCCCTGTGGAATTGAATATCCTTCAAATGAATTGAGGGACGAAAATGAGCAGTCTTCTTGATTGCCAGAAGGTAGTCCGTACTTCTCTGCAGCGCAACTAAATCTATAATTTGAAGAGTTTGCCTCTTTAATCATCTGTGCTGGTGATAATATCCAAATGACTCCATCTGACTCACCTCTATCTGATTTATCATAATCTAGTCCTCTTTGATATCCTGAGAGTTTTATATTATTATCGTCGCCTTCTATCCAAGATATTTGGGAAAGAATATTTTCGTCAGTTATATTTTCTAAACCCTTTTCACTCCCTGAAGCTGCATTATTGGTTTGGACATATAACATTACTATGTCAGTAGCCCACTGTTCACGGACATTTTCCAACAATTCAGTAGAATCAGCACCGTCAGGTAGATATATTTCTACATCTCCATTTATTTGATGCTCAAAATCAAGAGCATCTTTACCAATTAAAATAGTCAGTAGTAAAAGAACTGCAACAATACTACCTGGGCTTCTAAGAATTGTTGAGTAAGTCAACTCAGTAATTCGCCTTGCAGCTGAGTTAAATGTATCTGAAATATCATCAAACAATTGCCCCCCAGTTTCATAAATTTCACCTAAGAAACTAGATGAGAGGCTTTCTTTAAATTTTGAGTAAGTATTTCTTATGGGTTGTAAACTATGGAAAAAACTCTCCCAAAATATAGCTTCATCATCTAACTCATCCCCTCCATTAGAGTCCGACACATATACTTGGCCATATAGGAGACAAATGAAGCGTTCGCATCTGTGACCTTAATGTATACAGAATTTTTAATTTATAGTAAATAGTTCAAAATTTGTAAATAAAATAAATCATTTTTAGGAATATTTGAAAGAGTGTGCTACTGCCACACGTCTGAAGGATATGGTCAGTAAACATCAAAATAATCAAAAATCTAACTCCGATGGTAATAAATTAATCGATAGTTCCGCCACACGTAGTGACCCTAACACCACTGGATCTGTAGATATTCCTATGAAATCTACAGGGCGAAGAAGACGTAAAACAGTAGTTAAAAATAAGCCTATTAATGACGGAGATGCCAGAATAACATCATTTTTAGTATCTTCAGGAGTGATATCAATAGTAGTTATTCTTTTTGTAAGTTTTACTTCACAATATAGCATTGGCCCGGAAGAAGGCCAAATAATTCCTAACCTAGGAGGAGAGATATATGAATCAGGTTCATGGTCAGAATTTGACTTACACACAATGTTTGATCGGAGTTGGACTGAAGGAGATGAGGGAGATTGGATATACATACAAATTTTAGATACTGATTGCCCTTATTGTTATACAGAAGGAGATGATATGTCAGATAGATATTCCGTATATGGGTCAAAAGCAGATTTCATATCAATAGTTGTTGAATTGGGCATACCTGGCCATGATGGTTCGCAGGCAGAAATGATTGCTTTCAAGGATAAAACTAGTTTTGGGACAGAACTTGATGATGGCAATGGATGTAACTCTGGTAAGAATAATTGTGAAAATAGACCAGGTGAACCACACAATTGGGGGTATGTCAATGATTTAGATTTGACTGTAGCAGAAAGTTGGGACATTACAGGCACTCCTTTCAATATTCTACTAAAACCAAATGGGGAAGTTGCATGGAATCAAGCCGCTCATGGCAATAATGATGGACAAAGTATTGATGATGCTTTACAAAATTTCTTGGGGGCTTAATTTTATGTTAGGAGAATACGGGCCATTACTTTTATTCAGTTTAATAATATTAATCGGTTTGATGATTTCAAGTCCTTTGGGAAATAAATTAAATTTAAAATTATCAGATACCAAAAGGGTGATATTAGGATTAGTTATAGTACAAACAGGTACTCTTCTTACGAGTATGTGGACAGAAGTCATACACAGGCAAATTCAGGCAACTGGTGGCAGTAGTTTTTGTGCTGCTGAAGGAATTGTCCAATGTGGCAGCGTCATTGGTGATCCGAAATATTCTGAATTCATGGGATTTTCTTGGGGGATGATAGGGATGATTTCATTTTCGATTTTATTATATCTTGGGATATCATTATTTTTTGGGACAAGAGATAGATTGTCAAAAATATGGCTTGACGGTTCTTTTTTAATTTCATTACCAGGCCTCGTTGGTGTTGCTTGGTTAATCGTAGTTGAGTTGTTTTTGGTAGATGGAGCGCCTCACATTTGTCCTTATTGTACAGTAGTACATATTGGGATGATTTCCGTAATAGGAATTTTGTATTTCTTAAGAAAACAAAATGAAAACGGCCAATGGGACATTAACTAAATGAGGTGGAGAATTTGGATTTAGTGACAGGTGGAGCAGGTTTTATAGGATCTCATCTTGTTGATGCCTTAATAAATCAAGGGAAGAGAGTTAGAGTTTTGGATAATTTCAGTAGCGGTAGAGAAGAATTTTTATCCCATCACAATGAAAATAAAAATTTAGAAATTTTTCGTTGTGATTTATTAAATCCAGAAGGAATCAATACCGCAATGAAAGGTATAAAAATAGTTCACCATTTAGCAGCCAATCCCGATATAAGACTAGGAACAAAGGTTACTGATACTGACCTCAAACAAGGAACGATGGCGACATATAACATACTGGAATCAATGCGCATAAATGGCGTTAAGAATATTTCTTTTGCTTCATCATCTGCAATATATGGAGAAGCCAATGAAATGCCAACCCCAGAAACCTATGGCCCGAATATCCCAATTTCATTATATGGTGCCTCCAAGATAGCTAGTGAATCATTAATCACCGCATGGATAGGGACATTTGGAGGAAAAGCTTGGATTCACAGATTTGCAAACATAGTAGGCCCGAGAGGGACCCATGGAGTAATATTTGATTTTATACATAAATTAAAAACTGATCCAAATAGACTTGAAGTATTAGGAGATGGTTTTCAAGAAAAATCATACATGTCCGTACATGATTGTGTCACCTCAATGTTACATTTGATTGATATTTCGAAAAAGGATGTTAATTTATTTAATTTAGGTACTGGAGATACATGTTCAGTCAGAAGAATTGCAGAAATTGTGGTTGAAGAAAGTAAAATTGAAAATGTAAAAATAGAATATACTGGAGGCAGAAGAGGATGGGCAGGAGATGTCCCGAAGACGTTTCTGAATGTTGATAAATTGTTATCAACAAATTTTAAACCTACTAGAATGTCTGAAGAAACAATTAGAGATACTGTAATCGAACTTATCTGCGAGATTGGATTATAATTGGTGTTATTGAAATTAATAATATAATTATAATTGGCAGATATAAATCTATTTTTGATAATTGATAATCCCCCCCAAGAGACAAAGAAGTAGCGCCTAATGTACTAGGAGAATTTTCGTTATAATCCACATATTCATGAATAACAACTACTTTTAAATTATCAAAATATGATTCTGAAGGGATTTTAAATTGTGAAGATATAGTATTATTCTGAACTAAAATATTAGACCAAGAAGATTCCGGATGTGCCCAATTGGAAGAATTATTAAGATATATCTCATTATATGCGAATAGGACATCATGATGTTGTTCTACTCCATTTTCTGCTAAATTTAGAGGTAAATTAACTGAATTATATAAAATCATAAATGTAATTTTTGTATCTAATTCTGAACTCCAATCTGATAATATTGAAGAAATATATAATTCACCAGAATAGTGCTTTACCCGCAGATTTATGCCCGTATCTCCCTGTCTTTTATTTTCAGCAGAGAGTAAACTTCTATGCAAAGTAGTAGTATCGGGTGAACCACCAGCAAGCATGTCTCCGTCAAACCAGAATGAAGGAGTAACAAGAGAAATATTATATTTTTGGAGCCTAAAATCTGTTATTGGAGTCCCCATAGGATCATCAAATGTATCATGGATTGCGATACGAATAACACGATTTCCATTTGCCTTAGTATAATCTGGCATCCATGAGTCAACCGATGCACAAATCTCGCACCAAGTAGCCGTATATTCTTCCATAATTATAGAATAACCCCCCTCTACATCCCATATGTCATCATCTTCTTGCTCAGCATTTAAAGGAGTAGTGAAAAGTATAAGAGTAATAAATAAGGTAGTGAAACACTTTGCTAACCTAGGCATATCCCATGCTAAGGCGCTTCCTTTGATAACCCAACGGCCCAGCGCCATCAATTATGAGTAAGCGTTGGTATCAGGAAAACCGTCGCGACCCTTGGAGGAGAGAGGCACGATCAATGGGGTATCGTGCACGTTCTGCCTACAAATTAAAACAAATTCAAGATAAATTCGGAATCATACGTAAAGGAGATTCTGTACTTGATGTTGGATGCCACCCTGGTGGATGGACTCAAGTAATAGTGGAAGAAATAGGAGCGGAAGGATTAGCAGTAGGAGTTGATCTTTTGGCAACTTCGCCTGTTGAAGGGGCAAATATAATCATAGGAGATATTTCTGAAAAATCTACTATAGAACAGATAACGAGCATCCTAGATGGACGAGAATTAAATGCAGTAGTAAGTGATATTTCCCCCAACTTGACCGGAAGATATGATACAGATCAAGCAATTTCTCTAGAATTATCCACACTAGTAATGGATACCGCAATGCCAATTCTTGCCCCTGGTGGAAATTTTGTTACAAAAATATTTCAAGGAACTGGCATTGAAGGGCTAATGGAAGCTGCAAAACAAAGGTTTTCCAATGTTCAAAGATATGCCCCTGTTGCAAGTAGGAATTCTTCATCAGAAACTTATTTGGTTTGCCAAAACAAATTACCTTGGTCAAAAAACAAAACTAAGGGTAAATCTGCATTTCACCATGTACAGGAACACTTGGAAAAGATAAATGTTTTAGTAACTAATTCTGATGAAGAAAAAATAGAAACAAAAATAGGATTTAAGAAGTTAAATAAGAAAGATAAATAATTAATTGTTATCATTAGTCCTTACTTCAGATGCCAATAAACCAGGTAGCACCAACAATGCCAATATAAGGGAAAAGGCAACTGATATTGAGCTTACAATACCGAAATCCTGTATAACAGGTACAGGAGATAAAAGTAAAACTGAGAAGCCACATATCGTAGTTCCTGCAGACATTAGAAGTGAAGCCCCAGTTGTGGCGTACATATCCCTCATTGCAGACCATACGTCCATACCATCTCTTCTATTTTCTTCGAATCTTCTCCACACGTGTATTGAGTAATCTATCCCTAAACCAATTGTCAATGCGGTAATCATTACCGTTAATACATTCCAATTGATGCCTAATATTGCCATAGCACCTACAACCCAAGAACCAGCCAAACCAACTGGGAGTATTACAACTAAGGATTGTCCAAATCTTCTAGTTAAGATAACAAGTACAGCAAAAGAAACTGCAAGACTGATTCCTGTTGAACTTACGATTGAAGAAATTAAACTAGAAAGTACATTTGATAAAACTATTAAATCACCGTCAATATAGGCTCTTCCACCTATATCTTCTTCTATTATTTTTATTTCGGCTCCGAACTCGCGGGCGATATCTGCAACTTGCGTACTAGATTCTGCTTCAACATCTATCCTTAATGTGAGGAAGTCAATTTTATTAATAGAATCTATTGACTCATATATTGAAACATGTAATTTAGATCTATCTGCCCAGGAAAATCCACGTAATTGGTCACCAATACTATCATTAGATAATAGTTCCAATACCGCATTGGATAGGTCACCATCTTGAAAGTCTTCAGTTACAGCTATATCATTCCCAAATAATTCCAAATTATGGCGATATCCAAAAGTTTCATCCTCAAAGAGCATATCTTTTAAGATCAAATACAAACTATCATAAGATGGCCATTCATTACTAGAACCGGAAACTTCTGTAGAAACCACTTCTGGCATTCTTAATAATGATTGATCGAAACCTCTTAATGCAGAGATAATTTTTTCTTCATCTTCAAACACAACAGAATTTTCATTTGGTTCAATTAAAATGTAAACAGATTTTAAGGCGTCTACTTCATACGAATCATAGATATTGTTTCTTACTTCCATTATCTCCATCTCATCTTCTGAAAGGAAATCAGTCAGCTCAAAGCTTGTATCGAGACCTTGTTGAGCTACGATTACAGACCCAGTAGTTATTAGAGCAACTAAAAGAAGAACTCTGGCAGTATTATTCTTCTGAAAATTGGTTGCTTTTTCGGCAAAAAAATCTAGATTGATACTCCTTCTTGGCATCGTACCTGTAGTTTTCTCCACTACGACATGTAACGCACCAACAGTTACAGTACTTGCTACAAAGGCTGAAATTACCCCTAAGGCAAGTGTGAAGCCAAATGCTTGAAGTGGGGGCAGGGGTGACAAAGAATTGGCCAAAAAGGCAAAAACTGTTGTAATTACAGCAAGAGTAAGTGCCACCCTTATCTTCATGAATGATTGAATCCATGCTTTAGCAGCGCTATCTGTATTTGACCTTGCTTTCTCATATCCTCTCTGTAAATGAATACAATAGTCAATTCCAAGACCCAAAACAACAGGCGCAACCGCTACTTCCAAGATTGTAAAACCTATTCCTAACATCGATATTATCCCATAAGTCCATACAAGTGATGCAGATAATCCTAACAAAGGGGCCGCAACCATCATAAATGATCTAAAAGTAATTGCTAGTAAAAATACAACAAGTATTATGGCTAGAACAAATAAATAAACTAAATCATCCAAGGTTGCCTCATTTATGTCGTTACTGACCAATGAGTCAGAGATTACACCATAAGTTAAAGGAGAATTAGATTCAGATAGTTCACTATCAGATAACATATTACGTATTTCATTTACGAATTGTAAATTAGCGCCTTCACCTAGGTCGCCACTCATTTCTATTATCCAAAGAGTACTGGATGAATGAGGCAAGGGATTACCTGTACCAGATTCAAGCCAATCACAAATAGGTTCAAAATTGAAATCTTCGTTTAACATAACTGAAGATGCAAAGGAAGCCGAGGCTATGGCTTTTCCGTCATTGATAAGAGATGATGAGCATTCTTCATTATTTTCAAATACTGAATTAAGTAAATCCCCCCATTCATCAAAATCATGAATAGTTCCAGAATAATTACTTTTCAATATAGCTCTATTGATAATATCAGCTGCATTTAATTGTGATTTGATAAAATTTCCATTATCTTTTGAATAATTATCAATTTTTTGATAATCATCTGAAAGTTTCTTTAACGCACCGATTTCTAAAACACTTGAGCCTATTTGAATAGTTTCAACATTAATGTATATTAATTCCCCGGGTTGATCAATTTCTTCATAAATTCTAGATTTAGCATCTTCATCTCCTGTATCTGGTGCGAATGAAGACAAGTCTGTTGAAAAAGTTGGCAAAGGAGATAGGAAAGTAGCAAGTATGAGAGTTACAAAAAGGCTTGTTACAACTATAGGAAAGGCCATTCTTTCAAAAAGTTCGGAGAATTTTGCAGACGGTTGGTCAGCAACTGCCATGCCATCCGCTACGGATGCTGATGTATAACTTAGGGTGAACTTGAATCGTAGAGTATGATGTATCCATATGAAAGACCTCAAAAAGGATGGGCAGGTCGAAAGGCTGTATTATGTCAATCAAAGTACTGAAAAACGAAGGTCGTGAGTTGAGAATCCGCATTAGTGGAGAAAGCCATACAACATTACAGATGTTTAGGTCAAGGCTGAATGCAAGTAAGGATGTAGAGTATGCAAATTATTTCCAGAATCACCCTGATCTAGACGATCCAGAAATATTTATTAGAACTTTAAAGGGTAAAAAGGCAGAAAAAGTATTCAAGGACCTATGTAAGAATTTATCTAAAGAAGTTTCAGGAATCAAACTCTGAGGTGGTTGGATCTTGACTGAAGGCTCTCTAGAAGAGCGATTAGGATTATCAGAATGGGTATCTCCTAATGAGGGAATTGGAGGAATATTAAAGTCTAGAGTTGAAGATTTTAGAGTTGAAGAAATTTCAAAAGTTCCGGCACTAGATCCAAAGGGAAGATTCACTGTCACCAGAATAACTATGGTAAATTGGGAAACTAATAGATTCTTGAAAAGGTTGTCCAGTGCTTGTGGCATTAGCCGAAATAGAGTTTTCACTTCTGGAATGAAGGACAAGCGGGCAGTTACGACACAAATTGTTGTAATTGATGCTCCTGTGCATAAAGTAGAAAAAGTTAAGATTCCAGATAGTACGATCGAAATTCTAGGAAGAACTCATCAAAAAGTTGGAATGAGCGATCACGATGGAAATAGATTCACCATAACGATAAGAGGTTGTTGTGATTTAAATGGAGAGCCACTCGATGGTAAAGAAGCAATGAAGAGAGTTAATCTAATACGCACAGAAATGGCCCATAGTTTAGGTGCAGATGCATTTCCAAATTGGATTGGCCCGCAAAGATTCGGCTCAACTAGGCCGGTAACCCCAGAAGTAGGTAGGGCGATAGTTGATGGCGATTATAAAAAAGCAGTCGATTTATATCTTGGAATGGAGGGTAAAAATCCTCAAGAAGAAGTGCAAATTTTTAGAAAACTATGGAGAGACACAAGTGATATTAAAGAGTGTTTGAATATAATCCCTGATCGGCTAGGTTATGAAAGGAACATATTAGAAAGATTAGCCAAAAAACCAGAAGACTATAGAGCCGCGTTTATGGCATTACCGAATTCACTTCAATTACTAACGATACATTCAGTACAATCCTTGACATTTAATTATTCACTAAGGGAAAGATTGAAAAGAAAAATGCCCATAATATTTCCTACTATAGGAGACATAGTAGCTCCTGTCCACCCCAATGGTAGAATCGATGCTACTAAAATGGCATATGTGTCAGAAACTAATCTTGAAAGATGTAAACGAAATTGTGTTTCAGGGAGACTTGCAGTTACTGGCCCTTTACCAGGATTGGAGGCTGCATTGGCCAAGGGAATTCCTGGAGAGGTTGAAAATATAGCTTTAAAACAAACGAATCTTGATGGAGTTGATTGGAGAATAGAAAGAATACCGAGACTGACTTCATCAGGAACCAGGAGGCCGTTATCAGTATTTTTCAAAGAATTCAGCGTCAGTGAGGCGACTGAAGTTACTGATTTAACTTCAGGAAGATGGATAGACGGAACCAAAGAAGGAGATCGATGGCACCCAGAAGGCGCGTGCTTAAGGCTAAAATTTGCATTACCACCGGGGACTTATGCAACTGTCTTAATGAGGGAATTTATGAGATCTCCATTAGATCACTACTGAAAAACTTTGATAAGTAGTAAAATATATTTATTATATTTACAAACGGCCCATTTCTAACGTCTCAACTTGTCCGATAAGAGAATCTATTGAGCGAATTTTTTCTTCAAAACTGTCAACAATCCCATCTCCTTCTCCGAGAACAGCTTGCACCTCTACGAACATCATTCCGAAGGCAAGAGGCTTTATCTCAACTGTTTGAACTTCCGGAAGATTATCAATTTTATTTGCTATAGCATCATAATCTGGAGCTTCATCTTCTGGTTGATCCATCGTGACTTTATACTTTACAACAACATGCCCCATAACAATAACCTTCTTTAAATTCAAGGGCCTTGAAAACTACATTCAGAACAAATGTACGCAATGCCTTGTACTCGACATTGTTCACTACGGCCGATATTATTGCCACATTCTGGACATTTGAAAGATGTACTACGGTTACTAACTAATGGTACTCCAGAAGAAGTACAAACGGTAATCTTTCTTGCCATCATCAATCCCTTATGAGCCGGCCGAGTGATGATTCCTTTTTAGCGTTGATTGATGACATGCAAAAATTCCAGTTAAGAAAATACATATATTAAACTCATTAATTTAACTACTATCGCATGAATAACTACAAAAAGTAACTGATTATGAGCCTCAATATGGATGAAGAAAAGTTACCCATAAAGGAAGTGCAAGAAGATTTGAGTAAATTTGTAACAGATGAAGGCGGCATATGGAGCCTAAGGAATGTTGAGAAAGTTAGAGGCTGGAATAATATTGAATATGCTGCGGGACTATCTGGAAAAAATACGACTTCCACTAAATTGTCCATGAATAGAGCATATATCCCACCAGGAGGAATTGCTAACGCTCACATTCATGTTGATTTTGATGTAATGATATACCTCATAGAAGGAAGTGTGCGTCATGAATATGGAAAAGGATGCAGGAAATCAGTTGTTCACCGTGCAGGAGATATGTTTTACATCGAACCTGGGCTTCCACATGAAGTTTTTAACTGCTCAGAAGACAGTTGGGTGCATGCAATTGTTGCGCGATCCGATGCCTCTGAGTGGCAAAATATAATTCCTTACGATAGAGGTTCAGAATAATTTATAATAATTATTCTTGTTCAATGATATATACTATTTCTTTCATTTTTAACCCCTGTTCCCGGGCCAACAGTGCCACACACATCCAAAGAGTGATTGGCCCTAGAGCAAGGCGTTTTCGTTGAGAACGTCGTACAACTTCTCTCTTAGATAATCCTGAATTTATAGAAACAAAATTTATTAATTTTTTAATCATATCTTCATGAATTTCTTCAACATCAGAATTTAAAACTATAGGGGCATAATTTGTAATTAGATTAATGTCCTTATTAATTAAGGATTTATCTACATTAACATCACATTCGGGAATATTTAGTATATTGTTTAGCAGGGGTTTCCAACCTAGAGAGGGGTGGATTAAATCTAAATTTGGATTGGGAAAAATACCATCATCAGTATTTAATAGCCATTTTTTTTTAATTAAATAAGACAATGCTAAGTCAGAATTTTCGGGATTGAACCATTGAAAATCTAAAGACCATAGGTGAATAATCTTTTCTTTGTTCAATAGAGAATTATCATCAGAGAAAGTAGAAAACAACAACTTAGATACTTCGCTAGATAAATCTTCCATACCATAGCGTTGGCATAAAAGTTAAATAAACTTATTATGTTTTTGAACATAATGTCGCTTGATTGAATAATGAGGGCGGCATGCGGAGGTCGAATTAGTGTGACTGGAGACTATATTGCCCGTGATCCGCGTACCGGAAAGGTGATTCAGAAATTAAATCAAACATTTAAAGATGAAGACATACGTGCTTTATTACCTCAATCCGGGCCATGGCAAAGAATACCTGTCCAAGATATAATTCTACTTGCTAGTGGGAAAGTTAAGAAAATAGAATTACCAATTAATGAGGGTAAAGGTGGTTTTGCAGGAAGAATTGACGGTATAAAGGCATTAAATAGAGTCATGGAATCAGAAGTAGATAAGGCACATTCGATACTTTTAGAAGCATTAGATGATGATTACCCAGATGTAAGAATAGCAGCGTTAAAGGCTATGCCATCACTATCTTTGAGGAAAAGTTTTTCCATATTTCAATTTCTCTCTGACCGTTTGGCAGATGAGAATGATGCTGTGAGGGAAGCATCAAGAGAATGTTTGAAATTATTATCTCCAATATTTCCATCAGGATGTGAAGATATAATAAGGAGAGAATTAAGAAGTTCAATAATCATTAATCGTAGTGATGCATTTGAAGCATTAAGATTAACCTCTAAGAGGTGGCCACAAGCAGGTTGTCTTCATTTGGATGAATTAATCAGAGAAGAAGATAGGGACCTAAGAAGAAGAGGTTCAAAAATACTTAAAACTATAGCCGTAAAAGGAGGTGCAACAGGGTGGGACCTTATTAGTTGGTCATTACAAGATGAAGATATCCAAGTTAGAAGAAATGCTGCTCAAACATTCACTAAGTTAGTATCAGTAGAACCGCGAATCGCAACTATACTAGTAGAGGCTGCAATTGAAGAAGATGATCCAATAATAAGAAAAAATGTAATTAAAGCACTCAAAAGATTAGATATGCAGAATCCGAGAGTGACAAGAATGATAATTGATGGCGCTAGATCCAGAGATGTTGAGTTCAGAAAGGCATGTATTAGTCAATTATCAATAATATTAAGTGGAGGTGCGCTTAGAGAAGTTGCAGAAGATTTATTACGGCATGAAACTGTGCCTGATTTAAGGAAGAAATTGTCATCTTTAGCAGTAGATATCGCAATGGAAGGGACAGAAATCCAGAAAAATCAATTTTTATCACCACTTGATTATGTAGAAGAAGAAGAAGAAAAACAATTTCAAACTACTAAAATCCATAAATTGAACAAGGGTGAGGATGATAAACAAGAGTTGAGTCGGCGAGATAGCGAGGACTCAAGATGACCGATGACTTTGATGAAAAGGAATCCCAATTTAATGTATTATGGGATAGCGATAATAGGTCAAAAAGGTTAAAATTTAGGCAATATATGAAGAATCATGTATTACAAAAGTTCCATAAGAGAAACCAAGAACAATTTGCAACTGCAGACAAGGGACATTACAATCACAGTTTTTCCAGTGATGATCAATTTTTAACTAGAGAAAATTGCAGGAAATATTGGATGGGCGAACTACAGAAGGAAATTCGAGATGCAGAAACCTTCTGAGGCGATTAAATGAGTTCTGGAACAGGGTTTTCTTCTTGGAACTTAGAAAGTGAAATTTATTCGGCCATTGAAAAGAAAGGTTGGATTGAGCCTACTTCAATTCAATTAGAAGCAATTCCTATTGCACGCAAGGGCCTAGACTTAGTAGGTCAAGCAAGAACAGGATCGGGGAAAACTGCTGCTTTCGGCATTCCAGTATTAGAAAAATGTTCTAAAAAGGACTCAATACAAGCACTAATCCTTTGCCCAACCAGGGAATTAGCAGTTCAAGTTGCAGAAGAAATGAATACCTTACAAGGGAACAAAGGGCTCAATATTCAAACTGTCTATGGAGGAGTAGATTTAGAGAAACAGGCTAAGAAATTGTCTGAAGGTGTTCAAATTGTAGTTGGAACACCCGGTAGAGTAATTGATATGACCAAAAGAAAACATCTGAATTTAGATGAAGTAGAGATATTTTGCCTAGATGAGGCAGATAGGATGTTAGATATGGGATTCTTCCCTGATGTTTTGTGGATATTTGAAAAAATGACCAAAAGAAAACAAACACTGTTATTTAGTGCAACATTTCCTCAAGAAGTTTTAGATGCCGCTGAGGAATTTATGAGTGATCCTGTGCATGTTATGAGTGATGATTTAGAAGTTGAAGTCCCAGAAATAGATCAATATGCCATTCAAATAGGCCGAATAAATAAAATGTGGGCATTAGGAAGAATAATATCTAATTTGAGTGAAGAAGATCAAATGTTGGTTTTTGCAAATACGAAGAGGATGGTTGATGTATTAGTAGAAAGACTAGATAGAGCTAGAATAAAGTCCGTAGGTCTTCATGGAGATATAGCCCAAAATAAAAGAGAGAAAATATTAAATTCATTTCGAGAAGGAGAATACAAAATCGTCATCGCAACTGATGTTGCAGCAAGAGGTTTGGATGTAGATGGAATTACACATGTAGTAAATTATGATTTACCAGATGATTCAGAATCTTATGTGCACAGGATCGGACGTACTGGAAGAATGGGCAGAAAGGGCGAATCTTGGAGTTTTGTAACTAGAGAAGATGTAACTTTGCTTAATAGAATTTCTTCCACATGGAATATGAAAATTCCATTTGTTGAAGTGCCACCATTATCAAAAAGAATGGAAAGAGATCCAATAAAGATGAGAGAAGATTGGAATGAAGTTTCAGATCCATTTGGGATGGTCAAAGTTAAATTATCCATAGGAAATAATAACGTTTCAAAAAAATCGTTATACGATTGGATTTTAGAAAATACAAAGGTTCCAGAGCTTGCAATAGGGGAAATCAAGCAAAATGAAGATGATAGCATCGTCGAAGTACATGTAGAAAAGGTATCATACGTCTTAGGAGTAATTAAGACAAAGAAATATAATGGATTAACCCTAAGAACTACAGTAATGTAATTATAAATAATTAACAGATTAACGCTCTAATTTGTATAAAATTGGTCTTGACCTCCAAATTGTAAATATAATGTGACTATCCATGCCAACTCATGCCCGGGCCCGGTCTTGAGAAGTCGGAACCTAAGACAGAAGGAAAAAATTAAAATTATAAGGATTGGATATTATGGACAGAGATAATGCAGCCATTAAAATTGAGCAAATCTATAATGAAAATTTATCAAAAGAAGAATTTGAACAGAAAGTAATAAATATTCCTAAATTGTTAGATAAATATGATGGTAAATATGATAAATTAATAAATGCCATGAATAGAAAGTATGGAGATACTAAATCTTCCGAAGAGACCGTAAAGAAAGAAAAAATACAGGAAAAAGAACTGGAGGCAGTTAATGATAAGGCGGAAAAAAAGGCCGCCCCTGAAAAGGTAAAGACACTGGAACCAATTAATGATAAAGCGGTAAAAAAAGCTGCTCTTGCTAAGGAAAAAGCGGACAAGAAGGAAGCTGTCGTAAAATTAAAAGCAATGAAGAAGGAAGCAATTGCAAAGGAAAAGGAAAGGAAAAGAGTAGCGATATTGGAGGCTAAAACACTAAGGGCTGAAAAGGATCAAGATGCTAAATTAACTGCTGCTAAGGTTAAAGCTGAAAGTGACGAGAGAGGGCTATTGGCAAAAACGAAAATGCTCGAACGGGAAAAGAAAAATAAAATAATTAAAGCACAGAAAATTGTCGAAAATAAAAAGATGAAGGAAGTGGCTATTAAAACTGCTAAAATTCAACAAGAATCTCAAAAATCTTCCATTGGTGTAGAAAATGTAGAAGTAGGTTTAAAGAATGAAAAAGCTAAAAATACTAAAAATGAAAAAATGGCTATAAAATTACAAGCACATATCGGTACTGCAAAGGCAAAATTAAAAGAAAATACAAAAATAAAGGCTAAATTAGACAAGGATTTAGCAGAGATAACGAAAAGAAACAAAGTGCTTGATAAAAAGCTAGATGCAGTGAAAAAGAATAGTTCGGAATCTACAAAATCTCTTGTAAAATTAGTAAAGGAAGTATCCCAATTAAATGAAAAAACTCTAAATGATAAAAATGCAAGAAAACAGATGGAAGTTGACTTGGGTAAAGAATCACAGAGGCTTCAGGAAACAAAAATTAAAACAGAAGAAACACTGAAAAAGAGGAAAATTGCAATTGGTGAAAGCGAGATAGCAGAAAAACTCCTGCAAGATAAGGAAATTAAATATCAGGCAGAAGTAAAACCAAGAGTTGAGGCTGAAAGAAAATTAAAGGCTGAAGAAGGTATTACTCATAAAATAAGTATTCAATTAAAAAAGATTCAATTAGAGACTAAAAGTCTTGAAGAAAAAATAAAATCAAATGCGACAAACAGGGTTGCAGTTGAAAAGGAACTGAAAGTGCAACAAGATGAAACTGAAAATTTACATATTGAAAATGACAATGGACGAATAGAAATAGAAAAACTATTTGATCAGTCACACCAAGACCAAGAAAAACTAGAAGAAATTAAAAGTAAATTAGAAGAATTTCAGGCCGAACATAAAGAGGCTGAGAAAGTTGCCGTTAACGTTTTACAAAGAAGGGAAGAAATTGAAATTAAACTAAAATCATTTAAAGATGCTACTGAGAAAATGATTGATTCCGCCGATAAGGAAGAAATCCTCGCCAAGGAAGCGGAAATTAAGGCTGAAGAAGATAGGAAGAAAACAAAAAAATTACATAGTGAATATTCCGGTCTAAAGGAGAGATATAGTGCTGCTAAAAAGCGTTTAGAAATTGCTAAAAAAACTAAACAAGAAATAGAAAAATTAGTCCTTGAAGAGGCTAGAATTAGACGAGATTTAATTCAAAAGACGAACAAAGAAAGAAAGTCCATAGAAGAAGCCATGGAGAAACTAGAAGAACAAAATAAGCAAAAATTGGAGGCTCAGCGACGCTCGAAAGAGGAAATTAGGAAGCGAAAATCTACTGAGATAGTTTTGAAAGAAGAGACTGAAAGATGGATTGCGGCTATGTCCGAAGTTGGCGTAGAGACATTAGCCAGAGAAGATGCTGAAAGAAAAGAAATTATCGAAACTAGGGCACATGCCAATATGGCAGCGAAGGCCAATGAAATGAAGCAGTCAAGATTAGGCGAAGAACAAAAGGCTAGAGAGGCAATCGCTGGACATAAGAAAGCACAAGAAGAAGAAGGAAGATTAATCAAAGAGAGAAATAATTTTGAAAAACAAATTGAAGAAAATGAAAATAAGAGGAAGAGGGCAATAAGAATAGCGGAAAGGGAGTCGTCTAATTCCCTCAATGCAGAAGAACGAATATTGGCTGAAAAGCGAGCCATGGATAAGGCTAGAGCGGATGTTAAGAAAAAAGCTGAAGCCCGAGAAAGAAGAGAAAGAGAAGAAAGAGCGAATGAAGAATTTGAAGAAAGCGAAAAGCGTAGAATACGAATGGAACTGGAGCAAGAGATCAGTGTAGAATTGGAACGCCTTAAAGGAGAAGAAGATAAGATGACTGCTAAAGAATATTTACTGGCAAGAGTTGATGTAAAGGGGCATTTAATAGATCTAAATATAATCGGTAGATCGAAAAGTAAAAAAGATGATTTACAAATGATAAATGGACTTGATTCTGGACTTGAAGAAAGATTGAATTTAGTAGGAATTAATACTTTAGAACAAATATCCAAAATGTCAGAGGATATGTCCGATGAAGTGAATGATGCAATAGAGCACTTTCCAGGAAGAATAAGAAGACAAGGCTGGGTACAGCAAGCTAAAGTTATATTAGAAGATAGTTTACTTAGTAACATTTGAAATGCATAATTCAACCCATATTAATGATGATTTATCACGAGACGACTGATTAAATATGAGTCTAACAACCTCGATACTAGAGTTGTTGCTTATAATTGCCATTGGATTAGCAATCCCTGGGCCAAATGCCATTACTTCATTTGCCCATAGTGGATTATTCGGTAAACGTAGCAATATATCTCTAATTTCAGGAATGGCGATTGGATTAGTAATAATGGAAGTAGCCGTGGGTTTAACAGTTGATTCATTAAGAAATAGTGGCAATGGAATCGTCATTCTTCATTGGGTTGGAATGATGTTTTTACTTTCTATGGCTTTAGTAATGTTTAGATTTGATTTGACATCAATTATGGAAACTAGTGCAGGAAGTAAGCTTGGCCTTAAATCGGGAATTGGAATGCAATTTCTAAATGGAAAGGAATGGGCATTTATAATAATGATAATGAGTCGATTCATTGAACCATTTGGAGGAGGGATTCTCGGCATAATGATAATCATTTTAATAACATTAGGAATTTGTATACCTGCAATGATTGCTTGGACTTTCATTGGGGATAGTCTTTCAGGAATTTTTAGAGATCCTGTATTGGGGAAGAGGATATTTACAATATGTGGTTCTTTACTTGTTTTACTATGGGTTGCATTTCTGATAAGAGGCCCGGTCTAACAATTTGAGAAGTAATAGAATTTACGTATTAAGAGATATCAGCGGGCATAATTACTAATCAAATGAATAATTTTTGATTCTGCTAATTGTAAATGTTCACTTACTGTCGCCTGCTTAATATTCAACACTTCTGCAATGCCACGTTGAGTGCATCTCCTTGGCCTACTATAATACCCCATAAGTACAGCCATATCTAATACTAAACGTTGCTTTTCATTTAGCATATCAATAAATTCTGGACTTTGGAGAGTTTCGGATCCAAGTTTAATAGAAAAATCGGTACCAACTATTTTAGAAATATCATTACGTATTCTTTGCAATGCAGCCTTTGTGCCACGTAATGTCATCGTCATTCCCGAACTAGTCAGATAAGTCGGGTTAACCCACCAAGGATCGGAATCTTTTATGAATAAACTCGGAATTGGGCCTGTTAATAGTATTTTTACTAAGGCAGAATTTTTTGCTTTTGATTTGATTTCCAATATTTCCATTTCTTCGTGATTATGATAAAGTACTTTAGAATCTTCAAATTCAAATTTTACATAGCAAATCAAACCTTCATTCGTTCTTTCGATCATAGAAATAAATTCTATTTTCATAAAGGATTTTGGCCATCTTGATCCTGGCAGATTGGTTGCAGCCTGTATAGATAATGCTACTTGCATATAGCGTAAATCTAAATCACCTATCTTATAATTTTCTGCATCATTAGGCATAACATCGGACCCTAAACAAAATCGGAACGGGACCCATTCATGATATTGTCGCATAAATTGTTGACATAGTATAGTATTTCATGGCTTTTTTAATATATTTTTTTAATTATTATATATAATTTATTACCCTTTCATGATAGGTGATGCATTAATAGTATCAATGACCTGCGTTAAGCAACCATGTTCGGAAAGAAAGAGTCCAAGGCATTTTTACTTGTATCTTTGATGATAATCAGTACTCAAATTTCCATCATAGGAAACTGGGACTTTTCTTCCGAGTTAGAAGAAGAAGTTCAAAGATTTGATTCAAACAATGGTGATGTAACAATTATTTCAGTCGGAAATTCTCAATCTTGTGCCATAGGTACAGACAATAAAATGAAATGTTGGGGAGATGGGGCTCAGGGTAAAACTGGTCATGAGAATATAGAAGATTATGGAGATGAAACGTATGAAATGGGGCGTTACCTATATTTCACAGATGTAGGAGTAAACGTTACATTCTTAGACGTAGCATTAGGGAATACATTCTCTTGTGCATTGGTAAATGATAGTTCCATCAAATGTTGGGGTGAAAACAATAAACTAGGAAATAGTGTTGGATTAACAGGTTCTGGATCAAGAGGAGATGGATATCTCGAAATGGGGGCGAACGTTAACACCGTAAATATTGGTTCTTGGAATGCTAGTTCCATAGAAGCTGGAGGTAGACATGCTTGTGCAGTCGTAAATGATGATTCAGATGATTCTGTAGTTTGCTGGGGAGAAAATTCTGCAGGACAAATAGGCGTTGGTAGTACTGACACAATTGGCGATGATTCAGGCGATCTAGTAGGAGGAGAATTACCTCATGTAGATTTACCAAGCAGAGGAGGCATATCTGGCCTAGCATTAGGTGATGATCATACATGCGTCTTGTGGAGTGATGGAGAAATGGCTTGCTGGGGCGATAATTCTGGCGGACAATTGGGCATCGGTAGTACAGACACCATAGGTGATGAATCAAATGAAATGGGTTCTAGCTTGATATTAGTAGATTTACCAACAGATAGGACCGCTACTTCGATTACTGCCGGTAATGATTTCACATGTGCAATTTTAGATGATGCAAGTATTGCTTGCTGGGGATATGGTAGTGATGGAAGATTGGGTACAGGGACCATTACTAACGAAGGAGATGAATCTGATGAAATTGGAGATGATTTGAACATAGTAAGTCTTGGTACAGGATTAGGAGTAACATCTGCAGATGCAGGAGATTCTCACATGTGTGCGATTTTAACAAATAATGCATTAAAATGTTGGGGTAAAAATGACTTTGGCCAATTAGGTTACGGGAATGGATTATCAATAGGTGATGATGATAATGAAATGGGCGATAATCTAAATTCAATTTCACTTGGAACAGGAATTACCCCTATTTCAGTACAAGCTGGAGATTCATTCACATGTAGTATAATGAACAATGAGAGAGTTAAATGCTGGGGATCTGGAGAAGATGGGCGGACTGGTCTCGGAAAAACAGGAGCAACTGGCGATGAGGCAACTGAAATGGGAGATAATTTAGATTATGTAGAACTTTTTATGCCATTGGAAGTATTCAACCTTGAATGTGACATAGAAGGAGAAGGTATAGATTCTGAAATAATAGCGCTTGATAGTACTTCGAATAATGTTGGAAATAAAGTATCCACTACTCTCAGTACGGAAGGGTGCGCCGGTATGTCATATGTAGATGAAGAAGTAAATGCAGGTAAATTTGCAATTTATAAAAACAATAAGTGGACTATTGAAGAAATATTTGTATCAGAAGCAACACTTGTCAGTACAAGCATAACCTTAGATTCAAATAATATCCCTCATACTTTCTTTATGGATGATTCTAGTCCACTATATTATACAAAATCGAATGGTGAATGGCTGCTTACTGAACTCTCGGCATCTTGGTTGGGATCGGCGTTGTCTGTAGAAATAGATACCTTAGGTAATATGTATCTATTCTCATTGACATCAACTGAATTGAAGATAGTAGTATGTTTGGAATCCTCAGATTGTTTGGATTCTTCAAGTTGGTCCGAGGTTGGCGTAATTTCAATCTCTTCAGGAGGATTTGGACTAGATACCGATATATCTTTTGACAATAAAATTTGGATTGGCTATATTGATGAAACCAGCGGATCTCCAGATGCTGAGTTGGCAACCTGTTCTAGTTCTTGTAATGTCATAGGCAATTGGCAACAAGTAGTAATAAGTAATCTTGGAGATGTTTCATCTTCTAACTCTTCAATTTCTCTAGATATAGGTCCAGACAATTCGATCCATGTAGCGCATAATAATCTGGCAAATGGCCTACAATATTCAAATTGTTATTCAAATTGTATTAATCCATCATCCTGGAATACTGAAGATATTCCAGATGTCTACAGTACAGGTGTACATGATATCGCAGCAGGACCGGATTTATCCATAGTAATTTTAGTAGGAACGCCTGATGGAGAAATTACACTTCATAAAAAAGATAATTTATGGAATTATAATCAAGTTAGAGGAACTGGAGATGCTGGATGGATGGGCCTTGAAATTACCAATCTCGGGCAAATGTGGGGATTCTCATTTTATCCTGAAAATCCTAATTCATTTTACCTGTTAAGACAAAATGGAATGACAACAGCAGGATTAGATTTAGATATAGATGGAGATGGTTGGTTAAGAATTGATGAAGATTCATGCGGTACAGACTTTAGAGATTCATCTAGCACGCCAACAGATACAGACGGAGATTTCATTTGTGAATTAATAGATGGATTAGTGAACGAATATCCATTTATTGGAGAATCAGATAGTTTGGCTGTTGGTGAAAAATTCGCTTGTGCACTATTGTCTGATGCAACTGTTGCCTGTTGGGGAGATAATTCAGAAGGTCAACTTGGACATTCTTCTGCGGGAGCTAAAAGTGAATATGCAGTACTAGTAGATTTACCTGCAGGATTCTCTGCAACCACTATAGATGCAGGTTCTGCACATGCATGTTCTGTTGGAGAAGATTATTCTTTAGTTTGTTGGGGACGTAATTCACAAGGACAATTAGGTAAAGGTACATTTTCTGCTTTTGATTCACCAAACTATGTAACACTGCCACCAGGAACGGGCGTTAGTGAATTTGCAATTGGGACGAATCACAATTGCATAAAAAGTACAAATGGAGACATTTATTGCTGGGGAGAAAGTGATGATGAGAGACTTGGCCCAATAATTAATCCCTCATTATCATTGATAGTAACAGACAACTTTTCAAGTAATAATTTTGGTTGGACTTCAGATAATACTTATTTTACTCTCAACAATGCCGGATATCTCTATAGGCAATTTGTAGGTAGTTGGTCAACAGTTTCGATAGAATCAGAAGATAGAGGTTTCAGTTTCACACCAGGCAGTAATATACAGTTCAAGGTTGATGCCCGATACCTCGGAGATCAAGGTGCTTCAGAAAAAATCAGAGTATATGCTGGAAATACATTAATATCGGAAATTGATTATACAACAGAAAGTGAATATTATAACTGGAGATATAGTTCATTTAGTGGATATAAGACTGTTAATGTAGAAATTCCTGATTCTTATGTTGATGATGGTCAAGGTTCATTAAAATTTGAAATATATTGCTATTATTGCGAGATAAAAATAGATGATTTAAGTGTTAATAGTACTGGTTTAGGAGGTATTGAAGATCAGAATATTCCTACAATTCTAAGCATTTCTGGTGATTCAATATCCGAATTAGCATTAGGAGATAGGCATTCTTGTGTTGCCTCATCAACGAACTCAGGTAATGAGAAAACACAATGCTGGGGCTATAATGGGGGCTCCATGGCGAATGTTTTGGGAAAATATGATTATAATGAATTAAATAGTGCAAGACCGATAAGTGTTGATCTATCTGGTCCGAATAGTTTAGTTTCTTCAAATTGGTCTTCTAATTATGTAATTAGCATTAATGCAGGGAGTGATTTTACATGTGCCATAATGGATAATAGAGAATCTCTGTGTTGGGGGAAATCTGCTCAGACAGAATCAGTAGATTCAAGTGTAAACACAGTTATTTCTACTGGAGATATTGGAAGACACCCTGCCATTGTTTTAGACAATAATAATTTTTGGAATATTGCATATTATGACTCCACAAATGGAGATATTGGAATCGCAAAATACAATGGTTTGTCTTGGGACATAGAATCAGTTTATTCAGGTAGTAATGATGTAGGAGAAGGTTTAGATATTTCTTTGGATAAAGATGGAAATAAACACATAGTTGCTTATGATCAAACAGATAGTGTAATATCACACATAACTAAGTTAAGAAACTCTTCTGAGTCGATAGTTAATGACAATGGGCAGTCATATAATCCTGCTACTGTAGTAGATACAGATGGGAATATACATGTTGCATACTATGAACATACTGGAAAAACCTTACAATATACATACTTTAATGGTACATCTTGGTCCTCTCCGATTCAAATTGATAGTCAACTAAATGGTTACAGTGGTTGGGGGAATATAGATCTCATAATAGATTCAACGGGAGATCTGCATCTTAGTTATTATAATTGGGACACTAGTCCATATAATGATCCATTAGAACTAAAATATGCTACTTATGATGGTACTACCTGGACCACTAATGCACTCCAGAGTTGGACATGTTCAGGACCTTGTTCATCGTCAAGTTTTAAATCATCCATTACAATAGATTCAAATGACTATCCACATATCTCATATTATGATCAAAATAATGATACATTAAGATATACTAATTATGATGGTTCTATTTGGACCGATGAAACGGTAACAACTGACGATTCTAATAACAATGGATACCATAATTCGATAGCATTAGATGGTAATGATTATCCCAGAATTTCGTATTATAATTCAACATATGATGATTTAGATTTAGCTGTTTGGGATGGATCTAATTGGGTTTTTGAAAAAGTAGATAGTACTAACAATGTCGGAGAATATCCTTCAATAGTAATTGGAAACGATGATTTGACAAGAATTGCCTATAGATATGGAACAGGATCTGATATTAAGTATGCAAGCAGTAATGGCACCGATTGGGTTTTTCAAATTTTTGAGGGTACATTCAATGATAAAATATCATTGTCACTTGATAGTTTAGATAATCCACGTATTTCTACAATCAAAGACGATAGTACAGACAATGTAGTTTTATTCTATAATAATAGTAATGGGTGGGTAGAATACAATGTTGAAGATTATACGAATAACGATCAACCTCATATGTTTGTTGATTTAGATGGAACAGCACACATCACATATGTCGATTCAAGTAGTAGATTTGTCAGATATTCAGTAGTTTACACCGATACTATTTATGTCAAAAATAATTTAGTATCTGTAGGCTTTGGAACTCCATACCCTGGAATATCTTTACAATTTGATGATTTAGGAAGAATTAATGCCCAATATATTGACGCTGCGGACTCACAATTAAAACATTTAGTTGTAAATGATAAGGGAGACATTCATTCATCCCTTATTGATGAATATGGCAATACATATAATTCAATAGCAGTAGATAGTAATGGAGATATTCACGTAGCCTATTTCAATGGGACAAACACATCATTGATGTATGCAAAATACAATGGTTTTTCGTGGAACATAGAAGAAATAGATAATGAGGCCAATACTGGTACATGGCCTTCTATAGAAATTGATAACCAAGATATGCCACATATTTCTTACATTAGTACTAATAATAAATTAAAATATGCTAAATTGAATGCCTCTTCATGGGAGGTACAATTAGTAGATTCGGGATATACCTTTGAACAAACATCGATAGCAATAAATTCGACAAATCACCCTCACATATCTTACAAATCTGTAGCATATAATGATAGCATAAGCCAATATGAATACTTGTTAAGATACTCTCATCATAATGGCACTGATTGGATAACAGAAGATATTAGGACCAGTACAAGAACAGATAACTTCGCAAGTTATGGATATACAGGAAGTTCAAATTCAATTGCTATAAATAGTACTAACTCGATATTTATAACATATGCAGAAGATTACTACGATGATCTGTATATTGCCATTAAAAATAACGGGAGTTGGACGACCACAAAGGTAGCAGATAATGTCCAAACTGGAAATTATGGTTCAGATATAGCAATAGATACTTCTGATGGACTTCATGTGGCATTTACAGATGTCAGTGGCCGTGATTTACATTATGCATATTGTCAAAACTCATGTGAAGTTGAGAGTTCATGGATAATCACAACGGATGTCGATGCATCGAGCAGTTACCAAGGATATTACCCTAAAATAGCATTAGATTCCAATAATAATCCACATGTAGCATATCATGATGATAGTTACGGCGATTTAGAATATACATACTGTTACAGTTCGTGTGATATTGCAAGTTCTTGGATAAAACAAACATTAGATTCAGCGGGAGGAGATAGACCATCAATAGGAATAGATAGTGATGATAATATATACATTTCATATAAAAATACTACTGGAGCTAGTATAGATTACATAAAAATATATTCAGGGGTAGATCTAATTAGTAACATAGCAAATGTTGGAAGTCACCATTATCAACTTGGTTCAGCCCTATCTGATATGACACTACACCTATCATATTATAATGGAAATGAAAGTTCTGGTAAATTACAATACTCATTCAAAAATTCTTCAACAGGTATTTGGGAAAATTATGTAATTGATGAAAGTTCAAGTAAAACAGGATTATATTCAGATATAGACATAGATTCTAACGGTAATCCACATATATCATATTTGGATGCCACTGGCAATAAAATAAAATATGCATATTTTAACGGAGAATCATGGATAATATCAGAAATAGCTAACGTCGGTGGCACAAGTGGTTACACTTCCATCACATTAGATAGTTTAGACCGAGCAATAATTGCTTATCACGACTCAACGACAGGAGATTTGATGATGGCTAAATGGAATGGAGAAACATGGGGCATTGCTTCACAGGATGATGGATCTGTTAGTCAAGGTACAGATATTGTAACTGATGATACGGGGATGTCCTTTATTGCATATTTCGATGAAACCGATGATGATTTAAAATTTGCCACTGCTAGTTATGAAACTCCTATCTTAACAGGTAATTCTAATTATCATATATCTGGAACATCATTAGATAATGGTAGAAATCCAATAGAATCCATAGACATTGGAGAAACGCATGGTTGCGCAATAGTTCAGAGTATTTTGGGATGCGCAGGAGATGCCATTAGTGGTCAACTAGGTAACGGAGTTACTACAATTACTACATTGGATTATGTATTTGTTAACTCAGTTCCTGGATGGACTCCAATAGAAGTTTCTGTATCAAGTAGTTCAGATGTTAATGGAGGAACGTCATGTGCCATTTATTCAAATAATGTCACTGATATCAGAAGTATTATGTGTTGGGGTTATGGAGGGGATGGCCAAATTGGAGATGGATCAAGTGATTCAACCGATGCCCCAAGTAGTTCTAATATTGTTAGTACAGATGTGGATACGGCATTGGGTGTTGTTGATTCTAGCAATTACTACTCCACTGGCCCAAATGATGTTAAGAAAATTTCATTATCAGATTTCAGTAGGTTTGGTTGTGCAATGTCATATGTAGGGCATGTTAAATGCTGGGGATACAATGCCTATGGTCAACTTGGGATTGGAAATAATACGCAAATTGGAGATGGTCCAAGTGAGATGGGTGCAGATTTGCAATTTGTACAACTAGGATCCAATAGAACTGCAAAGGACATTGTTGTTGGTGAACATCATGCTTGTGCAATATTAGATAATGATGAAATTAAATGCTGGGGATACAATGCCTTTGGCCAACTTGGGATTGGAAATAATACGCAAATTGGAGATTCCTATGATGAAATCTGGGGAGATAACATACTGGCAGTTAGTCTAGGAGGCAATCATACGGCATCATCCATATCTGTAGGACGGCATCATACATGTGCAATATTAGATAACGGTGATGTCAAATGCTGGGGATACAATGCCCATGGCCAACTTGGAATTGGTAACACACTTACCATAGGAGATGGAATAAATGAAATGGGAGATAATTTACAAAGAGTAGATTTGGGATACGGTAGAACTGCACTACAAATTGTTAGTTCCGCTTATTCCAACTGTGCATTGCTAGATAGTGGATTAGTAAAGTGCTGGGGACGTGGTAACTATGGCCAACTTGGAATTGGCAACTCAGCTTCCATAGGAGATGGAATAAATGAAATGGGCAATAATCTCGAAATTTCAAGACTGGGGGCCGACGTGACCGCTGTTTACCTTGAAGGAGGAAATTCATATTATTGTGCCATTACAAATAATAAAGATGTAAAATGCTGGGGATACAATGCCCATGGCCAACTTGGGATTGGAAATAATACGCAAATTGGAGATTCAGTAAATGAGATGGATAATAGTTTATCCAAAATAGACCTTGGATCTGGAAGAACAGCAATTTCAATTACGGGAAGTTTCCATACATGCGCTATATTAGATAATGAAGATTTCAAATGCTGGGGACTAGGTAACTATGGCCAACTTGGAATTGGCAACACACTTACCATAGGAGATGGAATAAATGAAATGGGAGATAATTTAATTACTCCAGAATTATCAACTAGATACATTAAACAAATAGAAACTGGAGTTTATAGTACTTGTGCGATATTATTTGATGATACAATAAGATGTTGGGGCTACAATGGTAATGGTAACCTTGGGATTGGAAGTACTACTAATATTGGAGATGGTCCAAGTGAGATGGGTAGCAATATGGCTATTACTAATCTTTATTTGATACCAGAAGATACTGATGGAGATGGATGGATTGATATTTGGGATAATGATGATGATGATGATGGTTATTTAGACTTAAATGATCATTTACCATTTGATTATCGTGATTGGAGAGACTATGACAATGATGGTTATGGAGAGAATGTAGATACTGACGATGATGATTCGAGTATTAGAACATCAGAACAAGATACCATTTTAACTTGGTCAGATAGTGAAGAAATAGCATGTGGGTATTTACCATGGTCTAGTCTATCTACACCCTCAGATTATGATGGAGACGGAATATGTGATTTTTTGGATGATGATATAGATGGTAATGGATGGAATAATACTTACCAAAAACAGTGTTATGGTGAAGTTTCAGATTCTTGGCAGAATACTGAGTTTTGGGGAAATACAGGTTTAATAAATAATTATGATAATGTGCAATACGGTGGATATGACTTCATAATTTCCGATTATGGAATAAAAGCATTTGCGACTCATTATAATAGTTATTTGTCAAACGGATTGATAAGATATGATGGAACTATGATATCTAGTTTAACATCGCATTATTCAAGTCCATATTATGATAATTTTGAGGTTGAAGAACAAAACGGCTTAATTTATGTCGCTAATGAATATGGAATCTACTATGATGATGATGTAAATGGTACTAACTCATTCACTGCAGCATCTGCCTATCATTCGTCTTCTTATGGTGGAGATATTGCAATCAGTAATGATGGAGATATTGTTGTCAAATACAGTAGGGCTCAAAACAAAATAACTGGGAGCTATCTAAGTGGAGAAAATTTTGAATTTAGCTTACCGACTAACTTGGGTTCGGGAGGCCAAGTAGCATTTGGGCCAAATGACAGGCTTCACCTGCTTGAAGTTGATTTGACCGCAAGGGAATCTGATTTACCAGTAGGATTTTATCATTGGTATGCAGATTTAAGCAATTTAATGGCCGGTGATTCATCAGTAGAATGGAGTGATGCACAATTAGTTCTTGAAAGAAACCAAAGTACTTCATCATATAGTGCGACAACATATTCCGACGCAGATAGTTATCATGCAGATTTACATATAACAAATACTGGCAGCATATATGCTGCAATGTATAATGAAACTGACCTTTGGAGTTCCGTAAATAGCGGATCGGGCTGGAGTTCTCAAAAAATTAGTGAAGCAACAACAAACAATGAAGGGGTCGAAATCAGTTCTGACTCAACAGGTACTCCATATATCGCCTGGATAAATCATACATCTGATATTTTAGTTCTATCAACATTGACGCCTTCGGGTTGGGTAGATTCAGAAGTTTGGCAAAGCAATGGATGGGAAACTGGATATAGAAATCCAAAATTAACGTTGAGGTTTGATAATAGTGATGAAATATTTTTGATGTCTGCTAATACAAATTCTTCAACTAGTGCTTTGATACACCACAAAGTACCATTAATTAACCCAAGTTATGATTATGATCCTATAGATTATGATATTAATGGGATCTGTGATAACTTGGAGTATGCAGTTGTTGATTACGGTGATGTTTCTTTAACTTTTACAAATAACATAGAAGGAAGTCAAACTCCGACATTCACTGGCTTGGAAGTAGTGGAAATTTGGATTGATGGCCTACCTGAAGGCCTGATTTTCAATAGTACTACTGGAATAATTTCAGGTACGCCGATTAATACAGATTTAACTGGGACAGGAATTACAATCTATTCTAATAGCTCAACATCATCATATATTTTTAATTTAACAATATTCGTAGTTTCCAAGACGCCAACTATAGCAGGTATATCGATTATGGCATATCCATCAGCCGGAAATGGAGGAGGATATACTCAACATGAATATGATTCCCAAGGAAATCTATATTATTATGGAAAATATTATTATAATTCTCAATGGGCTACCGATGGGATATCGGTTAGTTCAGGCCTCAATGCTAATGATGTATATGTTGCAAAAAGATATAGTAACGGGACATGGGCTTGGATTACGACTATTGATAGTACTGCTACCATATATTCAGGCGAATTAGCTTTGGACGATAATGGAAATTCATATATTCTCGGACATAGTGATGGTTCGATAGATTTGCCTGGTAGTGAATGGGATTTACCCTCACGTAGATCAGCATTTGTCATATCTATAGATAATTTAGGAGAAATTAGATGGTCAAAAGCCATGCATAATACAGCAAATAGTTCTGCTGTAGTATGGGATTTGGATAAGATAACGATAGCAGATTCAATCGGACCAAATAATATCCATATCAATAATATTACTGAAGAAATTACATTTTCTGGAAATTTTTATTCGACATTGCAATCAGAAAGCGCTAGGAATATCACATTAGGTAACTTAACTATGGAAATAGAAGAGTCATTTTATAATTATAAAAGACCATTTGTAGTTAGGATGAATTCAGCAGGAGAGTTTATGTGGATTCAAACACCAGAGTTAACTGGATCTAACTCACCACTTTTACAGAGTATGACTGTTCAAGAAAGTGGTTTAGTTAATTTATTTTGGAAACAATATGGCACTATCATTTTAGGAAACGATACCTTTGGAGAAATTGGACAATATAGTTTTATCATAGGCAATATTGATTCATCTGGCAACTGGTTCAGCAGCAATATCATTTCAGAAGATTCAGGATCTAAATTTTCATCAACGGCCTTTAATGCAAAAATGAATATATTGGAGGACGGAGATTTAATAATTTCAATATGGAGTTTGTCAGATATATCTCAATTAACAATTTCTGACGAATATCATTGGTTTAATGATACATGCCTAGATAGTTTACTTCTATTAAGACTTGATAGCATAGATGGAGAGTTAAAGAATAGTAAAGAAATATGTTTAGTTGAAAATGGTGCATATTATTCACTGTATCATAGTAAGGTAGAGATAGACTCTCAAGATAGAATATGGTTATTTATTGGCAATAACATGTATAACCTTGGAAATCACCATAGAATAATGAGGCTTGATAGTAATTTTAATACTGACTTTGAGGAGTATATGGTAAATGGCGCTAATCTTGCAAGTGCGTTTACTACATTATGGTCTGATGTAACATTTGATAGTTATGATAACCCATTGATTTCATTCTACTGCTCAACATCCAATTTGTATTGGGACGGCATCTATGTCCCTTACACTAGTCAATTAAAAACTATATTCATGGTAGATAAAATATCACACACAATAAATGGTGCCAGCCCCGTCTATGGCGAGTCTATAATGTATGGAATTTCAGGACTTAGTGCAATGGGAGGCATTGATCAAATTGATAGCTATCAAATATTTCCCAGTTTACCAGAGGGATTAAATTTTGATGAATCTACTGGAATAATATCGGGAATTGCCGTCACAAATTCATCTTTAGCAAATTATACCATATGGGTAAATGATACGCTAATGGGCAATCAACAGTTCATTGTTTCATTTGATGTAAGAAATGGCAAGCCAACAGTCACATACGACCAAACTGAATTTATTTTTGAGAGAGGTTTGGAAATAGTTCCCATCGTACCAACTGAAATAAATGGTTCTATTGTTTCATGGGATGTAGTTCCTGCCTTACCTGATGGTTTAAATTTAGGAGAGTTAAATGGGACTATTTGGGGTACCCCTATTGTAAATCTTACTTCGAGAATATTCAATTTACAAGTAAGCAGTGATGGAGCTACAAGAGACATATATTTTAATTTCACAATTAATGAACCATTAGCGACAATAGCATATGGGAATGGAACATACATAGTAGGGAGAGATTCGATTGTTAGCATATATCCAATGCTTGGAGGAGGAGAAGTTGCCACATTTGCAATTACACCTACTACTATGCCAATGGGCCTTGCATTCAACTCCGAAACTGGAAGTATTACAGGTACACCCCTATTGGTTGTTGGGGAAGTAAACTACACTGTTTGGGCCAATAATACAGGAGGATCGGTAAATACCAGTTTTACATTAACTGTAACAGGCAGCGGAATTAGTTTATCATTTCCAACCTCATCCATACAGTTAGTAAATGGAACTGAAATGCAACCAATTGCAGGCCAGACAGCAGGATCCGCCCCTAATTCTTGGGAGATATCTCCCGAATTACCAATCGGGTTAGAATTTGGAAATTCAAATGGTACTATTTGGGGTACCCCAGGTGAATTTATGAATGCCACAATTTACACAATATGGGCAAATACAACTGGTGGAGAAACATCAAACGCTCAATTAATAATATCTGTATTAGTTGATACTGATGGAGATGGAATTGCTGATATTACAGATTTAGATGATGATAATGATGGTTGGAGCGATATTAGTGAAAATGATTGTGGGAATGATCCCTTAGATGATGATGATTATCCAAGTGATTCCGATGGTGACGGTATTTGTGATAATTTGGATACTAATAATGATGCAATAATAGTCATCTTATATCCGATAAGTGAATTAAATGTGACAGTTAATCAAAGTATTTCTCCCTTAATTCCAATTACTTCAGGAGGAGACATTACTAGTTGGGAAATATTCCCAAGTTTACCTTCAGCAATTGAATTAGATAATTTCACAGGAATTATTTCTGGCATTGCTACAACCATCTTTAACGAGTCTTTGCATACCATATGGGCAAATAATTCCATATATTCTGGTTATTTTAACATTACAATAATTTCATCATTACTAGATACAGATAATGATGGCATTCCTGATGAAACTGATTTAGATGATGATAATGATGGTTGGAGCGATATTAGTGAAAATGATTGTGGAAATGATCCCTTAGATGATGATGATTATCCAAGTGATTCCGATGGTGACGGTATTTGTGATGGTGCGGATCCAAATGATGACTCCGAAATATTCTTTAGTTATCCATTCAATGAATTAGATATTACCATAAATAGTTCAATCTCATTAAATCCGTATACTACAGGCGGAAGTGTTTTGACTTGGGAAATATATCCCCAATTACCTCTGAATATGGAATTTAATTCAGATAATGGATTAATTTTTGGTACACCCGTATCAGAATTTTCACCTACTAATTTCACAATATGGGCCAATAACTCTCAATATTCAGCAACATTTTTATTAGAACTCTCGGCATCACTTTTAGATAGTGATAATGATGGATTTCCAGATGAAACTGATCTAGATGATGATGATGATGGTTGGAGCGATATTGATGAATTGAATTGTTCAAGTAATCCGTTACTATCCACGAGTATACCTTTAGATGCCGACTCAGATAATATATGTGATAATTTAGATGATGTTGATGATGGAGAAATATATTTGACATATTCCAGTATTTCTCAGAACTTATTTGTAAATGAGCCAATGGATGTCTTAATAGCTACAGTTTATGGTGCAGACGTACGAGAATGGGAGATTAGTCCTGAACTACCTTCGGGCCTTAATTTAGATAATGGTTCAGCATATAGGTCACTTTCCATGGTAGGGACCGGATCAATTTCTGGATCCCCAATGTTTGAATTTCCATTAACAACATTCACTGTGTGGGCCAATAACTCTCAATATAGTGATTCTATCTTAATTACATTGAAGTCTTCGATTCCCGACGTAGATGATAGTTATTTTGATTTATTATACCTTGAAGATGACGTTGATCTAATTATAGAATTTGATGAAATATATCTTGAGCCACAGATATTTGGAGGAAATGTTACAAATTGGAGTATAATGCCTCAAATGCCTGATGGCCTAATATTTAATTTTACTAATGGAGTCGTCTCTGGAGCGCCATTAATTACATTCAATGATACTATATTTTCAATCTCTGCAAGTAATTCAATCCACATAGATATATTTAATCTAACAATATCTGTAGAATATCTAGATAGTGATTTAGATGGAATTCCCGATATATTAGATGAAGACGATGACAACGATGGATGGAATGATACTATTGAAATTGAGTGTGGCACTGAGCCATTGGAATTGTATCTGTCTCCTAGCGACCTAGATGGAGATGGAATATGCAATATCTTAGATTTAATTGATGATTCTCCGATTCTTTTCTTTTATCCTAATGACAAAATAGTTGCAATAGTAGGAGAAGAAATTCAGCCAATTATTCCAAGAATTGCACCTTCAGGAGGAGATATTCTAGAATATAGTGTAATACCGAATTTACCTGATGGTTTAATTTTAGATATCTTTACAGGAATTATCTCTGGTACGCCATTGGTACAATATAATCACTTAATCTTAGAGTACTCCCATACAATAATGGGAATTAATGGTCAATATAACTTTTCATATACTGTGGATTTCGATATTATTCCAGAAATAATTGAGGATTTAGACTCAGATGGAGATGGATGGAACGATCAGGATGAGTTCGATTGTAATACGTCTATTATTGATCCTGAATCATATCCAAATGATATTGATGATGATGGTAAGTGTGACTTTGTAGATGATGATGATGATGGAGACGGAAGGGCTGATGACATAGATGCATTTGCTAATGATTCATTTGCATGGGACGACACAGATGGAGATGGAATCCCTGATGATATTACTTGTCAGTATGCTACAAATTCCAGTTACTGTTTATCATTAAATCTAATCTCTGACTTAGATGATGATGGTGATGGATGGAATGATACTGCAGAAGTAAATTGTGGTACTAGTCCAAAAAATAGTACGGATTTCCCTCTAGATGAGGATGAAAATAATATTTGTGATCATTTAGAATTATCAGATATTGGGTCAACTAAAATCTTCTGGGTAATATGTTTCCCATTGGTTCTATTAATATTATTATTATTCTGGGCATTGAATCCTTTTGGAGTTAATGATGACGAAATAAGAGGCCCTGAGCCACCATATACTAGTTCCTCTCATAAATTTTCATCTGGATCCGGAGAATATGAAGATCCTTTTGTCTTAAAATCCCTGAAAGGAATTAGGTCAGGAGGAAGCGCAGAAAGTCTTGAATTGATTAAAATAACAAATATTACCCCTAGGCTAAAAATAGACTTCATCAATCTTTCAACTGAAGGAGAAGAAGGTAATTTTAGAATTAAAGATACTAGAGCTAATGCTAGAGGAGAGATAGAATTCAGATTACAATTCACTGATTATAATCCAAATAAAATCGCTACTACATTTAATGCATTTATGAGAGTAGGGAGGGCTTCAGTATACTTTAGATGGGAAGTTAGAGTATCTCCTTTAGAAGAGATCATTGAACCAGTTGAGAAAAAGGAAGAAAAAGTTGTAGTTGAAGAATTTGATGATGAATTTGATGATGAATTTGATGATGAATTTGATGATGAAATTACAAATACCGTTATTGTAGAACAACCTAAATACACTAAAGAAGAAAAGAAAAGAAAAGACTTGGCTAGGATAGCATCAAAGGCTAGCAGTATAGATTTTGTAACTATTGGCCATGCTGCTAGTTCAGAAATTATCTCTGAGTATTCACCAGATAATTCGCTTATCGCCCTATCAGATGCATCTGAATTTCCCGATACTGGTAAGGCATATATCAATGATAAATCCGGTAATACCATCATAAATTGGACAGGCAAAAAGGAAAATATTTTAACAGGGGTAACGGGAATAAAAGGAAGCCTACAAGAGGGTGCCATCCTAATCAATAAGGACGATTTACAAGAAATCAAGGGCATAGGACCATTTATTGAAGAAAAATTAAATGCTTTAGGGATATTTACCTTTAGGCAGATATCAAATATGGATGAAGAAATAGAGAATCAAGTGAATGTCGCTATTGAATTCTTCCTAGGGCGTATCAAAAGGGATGAATGGGCGAAACAAGCATATGACTTCATTAAATAATTTAATTTAATAAATCAAAGTTAATAAATAATATATTAGATAGTAATTAAATAGGGATTGAGGCGGCGTTATCAGCATGGCAGGTGAATTAAATAACGTTTTTTCTCCAATAACAGAAATGCTGCAGCAAATTAGTGATTTAGGCGCTATTTATCAAATAGGATTTTGCATAGGAGCAATAATATTTACATTATTGGTAGTCAAATTAGTACTTTCTAGGGTTGCCTGGAAAATAGTTAAAAAAACTGAAAATGATTGGGATAATGCAGCTTTAATTCCAATAATTAATAGAATTTATATTTTTGTTTTAGCTGCAGGATTAGAGCTTTCAATTGATTGGATTGATGGAGTAGGAGATAGTTTATTTTACTTAAGTATTGAAGGGTATTTTTCAGCAACTTACATACTTCTTACTACATCATTAATTAGTATCGGAATAAAATTCATAATTCCTGCAGTATTTGACAAATATACAGTAAATAAATCAGTTACTGTCACCGGAGGAAACCCAATAATGGTATTTATTGGAAGAGGCATGGTATGGTTCATAGGATTAAATCTAGCATTAGATACTGTCGGAATAGAATTGTTTGGAATATTGGCATCCTTGGCAGTATTCTCATTAATAATAGGATTAGCAGTTCAGCAAACACTTGGAAACATAATAAATTCTTTTATGCTCGCAATAGATCAACCATTTGAAGTTGGAGACAGAATAGAAGTTGAGGGAATTCAAGGGAGTGTAGTATCGGTTGGAATACTATCAACTAAAATACTAACATTTACCGAACAATTAGTCATAATACCAAATAACAGATTAATAGATTCAACAATAACAAACTTTGCGAGAGGTGGGGGCGACGGAGTTGCCAGCAGAGTATCCCTTCATATGGACATAGGAGTTGATTATGATGAAAATTCAGCACATGTGAAGCAAGTCATAACAGAGGTAGCAAAAAAATGTAAATTTGTTAATTCAGATCCACCTCCACGGGTTTTACTTAGAGAATTAGGAGATTACTCAAAAATTTTCAGACTATATACATGGATAGAAGATTATGATGATGAATTCTTTGCGAAAGATTGGCTTTTGAGGGAAATAGATATTAGATTTAACATAGAGGGAATAAGCATACCTTATCCAGTGGCGATAGAATTAGAACATAAACCTACACTATTTGGAGAAGATGAAGCAACAATAAAAAGAAGAAAAAGAAGAAAATCCAGTAGGCAACAAGTAGCTACTATGACTATGGCCAGAGATGAATCTGCACTTATGTCGGAAAGAGGAGAAATGAAGGCAGAATTAGAGTATTTAAACACGCAGATTACTCAAGGAGATTTGAAGCGTACAGAAAAAGAAAATATTGAGAATGACATCAGAAGTTTAGAAGTAATATTGGCACAATTCTCTGATTAGGTTCGTAACTAATTTAGTCTTCCTCATTGTACGCAGAGCATGGGCGTTGATACTGCAACAGTTGCAAAAGAAGCCGGCTTAGAAATATCTGATAGGACAATCCCCGGTATATCCAGAGAAATGATAGAAATACCCCCCGTTGAAGAAGGAGGTAAGATTGAAATTAAATGGAAATATAGGTTTCCTGACGGTAAAGTTTTGAATAATGCTGAGAGGATAGAAATGTTAAATTCTCTCGCAGTACCTCCTGCTTGGACAGACGTATGGTTTGATAGTAAAGGAAATGGGCATATACAAGCCACTGGGCTAGATTCAAAAGGCAGATTACAATATAGATATCACCCAGAATGGATAAAAAAGCGAGCAGATGATAAATTTGCAGAAGTAGATGAATTTGCAGAGAAATTGTCAAAATTAAGATTAAGAGTATCTATAGACATACAAAAAGAAGGTATGCCACTAGACAAAACTGTTGCATTAGTAATTAAATTAATGGATAGATATCATATTCGTGTAGGCTCTGATGAATACGCAAAGGAAAATGAATCTTATGGATTAACAACATTACAAAATGGGCATTTTAAATATATTAAAGGTACAAATGATGCATTTTTTAAATTTACAGGCAAGTCGGGCAAAGAATGGAAGATTTTAGTAAAGGACAATAAACTTGTTGAATTAATTAAAGCATCAAGAAAAGTTGGACCCGATAGAAATAAAGAAGAGTTATTCAGATATGAAGATGAAAATGGAAATGACTTTGACGTAAAAGCAGAACATATCAATAAATATATTCAAGAATCCACCGATTCAGAATTTACAGCTAAGCATTTTAGAACCTGGGCTGCTTCTTGGAAAATGGCTGCTAGATTAGCATTAATATCAGAAGCAACTGAAGATGAAATAATGCAAATTCCAAAGTTATATCAAAAGGCTAAAGAAGAAGATATGTTAGAATTAGATCCAACTATAATTTGGAAGGAAGATTCTTTAGGTAAACCTGTTAGATTAAAAAAACCTGAAGGTTTAGTAAAATTAGCTGATAAAGGTGCATTACCAGGAAAAGAAAACAAAGAAAGAATGGCTACAATGATAGCTATCATAGATACAGTTGCTGCAGACTTAGGAAATACTAGGGCAGTATGTAGATCATCATATATTAGACCAATGTTTTTGGAAGATTGGGAAAAAGGAATATTTATGGAAAGATGGAAAAAGGCATCAGAAGGAAATATCAAAGGAGAATTGAGTAGAGAAGAATCGACTACTTTTCACTATATGAGAATCTATGAATGAGGGATTATCTTGAATAATGGGCATGAATCCATAGTAATATTAGATTTACTAGGTTTCTATTGCCCTATACCCGTGCATGAATTAAGAACGGCAATTAAAACAGCCAAGGAAGGAGAAGTGATTAAACTGTTGTGCGATGATCCTGAAACGCTACATGACATACCAGCTTTGTGCGAAAGGATGGGGATTATCCTAAAACAAATTAATGAGGATGCAGGAGAATATACTTTTACTATAATTAACACCGAGATAGAATAATACGAAGATTTGATGCAATTTTATTTAATAAGAAGAAGAATTAGCAGGGTATGGAGAGGATTACATAGTATCTGAAAAAGAAATTCCTGCGGATGCAAAATTGCCAACATCATATGGTCATTTTAGAATCAGAGTATTCCATGAAGAAACTACAGGATTTGATCATGTCGCACTAACGCTTGGAGAAATGTCTGGTCCTGATCCCGTCTTAGTCAGAGTGCATTCAGAGTGCCTTACTGGAGATGCCTTTGGAAGTTTAAGGTGTGATTGTGGACCTCAATTAAGTTCCGCTTTAGGTCAAATCCAGGAGAATGGGTGGGGGTGTTTAGTTTACTTGAGGCAAGAAGGCAGAGGCATAGGATTACATGCCAAAATACAAGCATATAATCTTCAAGATAAGGGAGTAGATACACATGATGCAAACTTAATGTTGGGCCATCCCGTAGATGCTAGAAATTATAATGTTGCTTCCGAGATATTAAATTCCATTGGAATCGATAAAGTATGCCTATTGACTAATAATCCTGAGAAAATTAAACAATTAGAAAAGTATGGAATTGAGGTTCGAAAAACTGTGCCATTGGTTGTAGGAATAGGTGAAGATAACCGCGACTATATGACAACTAAAGTAGGTAGAATGGGCCATTCAATAAATAAGGATTTCTTAATTTAATCTTAGTGGGGCCGTGACCGGGAATTGAACCCGGGCCGGCGGGACCACAACCCACCGTGCTAACCTCTACACTATCACAGCCGTACGTAGAGGTAGCGTGATGTTCTCCATATATCAAACGTATGTATAGGCATGCTACGGGCTCAATTAACCAACGTATTGAAGCAGTATAGCCTCTCGTTGAGTAATATGGCAAGGACGAGGCATAGGTGCTTGATTTCATTGATAATATTGAGTTTGCTTTTACCTGTACAAATATCATATGCAGATGAAGTCATATCTGCAGAAAACAATGAAATACTTAAATCAGGAGATTTTATGAATTCAGAAGAATGGAGAATTAGTAGCTCTTCAGGATTCTCAAATAATATTGCAGAATATAGCGTAGGCATGATAGCAGACAATGAATTATCAATTACACATAATAGGCCAGATAATTTTGCTTTTTATACTGCTTGGGCAGAAACTAGTTCCACAAGTTCAAACAATACATTAGAAGCTCCAGATGGATCGTATACTTGGTCAACTGGCCCAGAAATATCTATGGATGGGTATGATTTTTCAAATTACAATAATTTTATTATTGAAAGTGTTTCTCTAGTATTGCACATTAGCATCCCAAATGAATTAAATCAGGATGAGGTGAATGTTTTATTAAAAAATCACAATTCAGACCGATTAATTAGAACATTTACTAATGTTGACACCTCAGGAGGACTGAATAGGATGAATAATCCTGTAGTAATATTATTAGATAACGAACTAATCTGGGACTGGAATAAGTTAGAAATCTCTGAATTAACTATTGATTATGTATCTGACAACATAGGTGAAGATGATTCGGAAGTAAGAGTAGATGCCGTTGGATTAAGAGTAAAATATCATCAACCTTGGTACTCCTTTGAAAATGTAAAAGCAGAGACTACAATCATAGAAGAAGAGTTGCCTATTCTAGAGTTTGGCCCCTATCATGGAAATTTTCAAGGATTGATTCAATCAAGCTGTGGCTTAATAAATGGCCTTCAGTCAGAAATAGGGTACTGGACTATTGAGGGCATTGTAATTCCTCCAGGGCAAAGTATAGGCAGATTGCATTCTTATGGAGAAGGTAACTTTACAATATCATATAAACAAAATGATGATGAATATAAAGGAATATTATCAGGAGAGTTGTTTCCTTCTGAATTGGATGAATTAGACTTGAAAATAACAATAACTGACGGATGTATTGAAAAAATAAGAATAGATATAAATGATCCTAAATTAATCATTAACGGCTATGTGTCTGGCAAAATAGAAGGTTTATCTAATACCTCTCAAGTATTATTTGCAATAGGAGACGAGTTAGTCCATACAATGCCGATTAGTCTCGGAAGTTTTTCTATTTCTGCTAACATAGGTCATGCTTTGCCAGCAGAGGGAGAATTTGACGTTGGCATAGCATCAAGATTTCAATGGGCATCAAATGGAACTCAGGAAACTAGTATAGTACATATAACTTCTATCTCAATAGAAGGAGGGTATAATATTGAATGGGATTATGACCCCAATTGTTTAAATCTTGATAATATAGAAATTGATGAAGACGAAGGTGGCTTGATAATTCCAGTTTCTACTCGATGTGAGGATGATTATACTCCAACTGACGAATTATTTATATCAGGAATAAGTATGAATGAAGAACTGGTTTCAGTTTCATCCTCTTCTGGAGATTTAAGAATACAACCCAAAGAAAACGCTTATGGGGATGCTAAGATTAACGTCAATGTAATAGATGCAAGAGGAAACTTTTGGAATGATAGTTTTATAATAAAAATTAATTCAATACCTGATTCACCCGTTTTAGAAGGCTTACCACTTAGTACTTATGTAAATTTAGGAGATACAGAAATATTAGAAATGAATATAATAGATGTAGATAGCCCAGATTTAACTATTTCCACGAGTAGAAGTTGGGCAATAGTTAACGAACAAAGAGATCTAGTTCTTTCCCCTGTGCAGAGTGGGATTCATGATGTGGAAATTACAATAACTGACGGGCTATTTGAGATAAAGCAAAGTATAGAAGTAATAGTCGAAGCAAAACCTGATCTAATAATTGAAAGTATTGAAATAACAGAAAGTGGAAAGATTATTGACATAATCATTGAGGGAGATATAATAGAGATCATAACATATGTTAGAAATACAGGGATGGGAGATACTGGGATAGTAACTCTTCAGTGTACAATTGGAGGAATTCTAGTTGGCCATTCAACTATAGAAAACATTTCACCCGGAGGGATGGGTGTTGCAACATGCGATGCTCAGATTAATCAGATAGAAAATGAACTATCCATAAAAGTAGAAGTTGATAGTACATTAGAGATACAAGAAACTGATGAAAACAATAATATTTTGATAATAAGTATCAAAGTAATTGAAAGAGGAGAATCTGATGGCATAGATATTAATAAGCGTGCTGTGGCCTCAATTATTGCATCAATAGGGTTGATAATTGTCTCTATACTGGCACTTCAACTAGGGCCATCCAAAGTAAAACGAGAGTTTGAGCAAAAAAAATAGACCAATAAAACTAGTAATCGATTAATGTTTGGCCGATAATCACCCTTAACTAGGGAATAGTTATATCATGATTGAGTGTGAAAAGGAAACGTTACCCTCTATCGTCTTATGATTTTAGAGTTAGCAGTGTGTGTGTAAAATATGATGAAATTAAAGATTCGTCTAGAAACAGAAGAATGGGTATATGAAGAACATGAAATGGCTTGAAAACCATATCTACTTCGTTGCCCACGTCTGTGGATAGGTGCCTGGAGCCATTAACACTGATTGGGCAGTAGCTACTTGACCATTTGACATTTCCATTAAATTTTCAGAATCTACATGTAATGTTGCAATTGCAACTGCTTCTTCTTTAAGGCTTAAAATTATCACGGAATCTCCTTTTTTTATTCCTTTGGATGCCTTGACTATTCCGGGCTTGGCAAGAGGAGCACCATGAGAAACGGCTGAAACAGCACCATCTTTTACATAAATTCTAGGTAGATTATTCAATATTGATTCGATTGGTGCCATGATTTGCTTTAGTCCTCTGTCATCTCCTTGATTTTGCCATAAAAACACAGCATCTGTTAATTGGTGCATAGTACAGGCCATATTTTCTTCAAAAATTCCAGTTTCATCCCTATGTAATTCTATCAAATCACAATTAGTACCAAGAATCAAACCAAAGTCCTTTGTCAATGTTCTAACGTATGTCCCTGCATTACACGACAATTGAATTATTGCAATTTTACCAGATTCATCTAAATCCAATAATTTGTTAGAAAATATAAAACGCGAACGCACTTGAATCTTGACTGCAGATTCTTTTGGAGGTACATTATAAATCTCTCCTGTTAATTTCTTTAAAAGATCATTGAGTTCATCTTCCAGTACTGGCTTTCCAAAACGAATTACGGCTACATAACTTTTATTTGAGTTTAAAACTATATTAGTAATCTTGGTGGCTTTACCGCATAATAAGGTAAGAAGTCCGGTTGCGAATGGATCGAGTGTCCCTCCATGCCCTAGTCTGTTGAGGCCCAGGAGATTTCTTGCCCATGCAGTTAATTGATGGCTAGTTGGCCCTGATGGTTTGTTAACTAATATAATGCCAGAGTCAAGTAATTCCGTAATACTCCTATTACTTGGGTGGCAGCCATATTTATCATTGGTTACTGCTTTTTCATCAAATATCCAGTATTCTTCATTTATCATCTTAATTACGTCCCTAAATATTGATTAACTAACTGGAAAACTTCTTCTTCGTTTTTATCATCTGCCTCTACTATTAAATCATATGGAGACATGTCATCTAAATTGATACCGTATAATGCGATATATCTTTCCATGTCATCTTTCTGACGAGTTTTAGATTTAGTTAAACAAGAAGCATAATCTCCCCCTTCCCTATTTTGTATTCTTCGCGCTCTTTCTTCACCAGATACAGAAATCCATACTTTTATGCATTTAGTATTTAATTCGTCAGCCCACCAGCCACAAAGCCTACTCTCCATAATTTCAGGAGTGTTTGTAGACGCCATGATTTCTTTCAACTTAGAATCCAATAATCTGTCTGTATCTAAATCATTTTTACAAATTGCACTAAACTCTTCAATAGTAATCCCCCTATCTTTAGCTGCTGCACGAAATATATCACCGCCATTAATATAATTCCATTTTCTAAATTCAGCTAATTTTGTCACCAAAGTAGAGGTTCCACTTCCAGGTGGACCACTTATAGTAACTTTTAACAAGGACTTACCTCCATTCGTGACGGCACATTTCACACCTTAACTTACCACTAGTAGTCCTGTATATCATATCTGAATCACATGAACGACATGTTGTCCCTGATTTTGGAGGGGCTACATAAGAATTGCCTGTTTTACGAGTTTCCGCAGTACTGTTGTTAGACTTCTTAGGGCCTGATCTTTTCCTCTGAGTCCTATGAGAATGAGAATTACCGGAACCTGAATTACGACTATCTTCCAATAAGTGTAGTAATGGTTCAGGAATGGTTTCTCCAGACATTACTAAAGGATGTTTTTTATACCTCAATAGCTTAATATGGCGATCTACAATTCTCCCTAAAGGAGCACTCATAGAAATGTATGTTGCAATCCATGCAGGAAAAATCCAAAATACTCGGTTATCAAAGCCCCAATTTGCAGACCAAGGTGTGCTAACATATTCAACTCTAAAACTCTCAACTGAATTTGCCATCCAACTAAATATCCCTATTATGAAAATCATTGTGAACATCATTGGCTTCATCATGGCAGCCTGCATGGCCATCTGTTCAGGCATCATCTCCATTTGAAGTTTGGACATTTTATCTGCTGTTGCTGTATCTCTAGCTATTCTAGCTTCTCTAGATTTTTGACCAATTTGCCTAGATCTATGTGAATAATGAGCCTGTCTAAGAGGGTCCATAAAAAATGATCTAATGATGGTATTTACCACCATTATTGATGAACCTAGAATGAAAACAGTTGGTACGAAATATTTTTCATGAAAAGGTAAAATTGGCTCTATGACTATCCCAGAGCCTGATGCAAGAGCGTCCCTAAAGCCAGGAAAGAACATCAATAAAACCATCATGCCAATCAAAAATAACATTGGCAATAACATAGCTGACATAGCTTCCGCTTGACCATCTCCGCTTGGCTCAGGACTCACCATAAGTAAGTGGCTGAAAGCAACAAGAATGAATACTTCGGTTGAAATGTTCAAAATAACATTTTATTGAGAGTTAAATGAAAACCCACAAAGTAAACATTGGACGGCCCCTATTGAATTTTCAGAACCACAAGTAGGGCAAGTTTGTCTTGAATTATCAATAACGGTCACTTTTTGTTGAGTAGGCAGATGCTCGACAGGTGCTTGTTCGACAGGCACTTGTTCGACAGGCACTTGTTCAGTAATATTTACCTGATCTTGATTTTCAAAATCTTCTGAATCGGGAAATAATGTAACATCATTATCAGCAGTGAGAAGTTCATCAGATAGAGATTCTTCCACCCATTCAGGTAAATTTGGTTCTTCATCTACTTCATCGCCAAATGTTGCACCATGGAAGTCTTGCGCATCTGAAACTTTGTATTCAGATTCTGGATCACCTTGTATCACATATACTACCTCTACTCTTTCTCCTTTTTCTATTCGACCTATTGCCCACGTAACATGAGTTCCTTCTCTAGCTGATTCTTTCGTTGTTGAGCCTTCCCTTTCACCCGAAACTGAAGACTTGATACTATATTCTTCAATTGCAAATGTCCCGGGGACGACATCATGCAAAGCTAAATCTTCTAAGGCACTATCTGAATTATTATCAAACATTAAGAGAATCTCATACTTTCCTGCTCCCCCTCCAGGAAACACTTCTTTCCCAGTACTAATATTCCTCCTACGGTGTACTACTTTAATTTGAGGAGGTTTTTTTACTAATCTTTCTGCAACTGGGCCGAAACGCTCAGAACTAAAATATGCCTTAACTGGTGCTGAAAGTAATTTGTTCTTTGGAGATGGATCTTCAGCATGCAAAGGATATCGGATTATCATGGTTTTTCCTGGGCGTAAACCCAGAGGAGCAGAAGTTCCAATTGTTGCCCTTAATCCATGCCCTTCTGAATCTGGAGAAATTAATCTTTCTTCAATTTGAATCCCTCCAATTATTTCTACTTGATATTGCTCAGGTTTCAACTCAGCACCTTCTATTTCTATAGATATTTGGCTATGAGAAGGAGGTTTGAAAATCCCTGGTATGTCATCTAAAATTCTAACGACGTTCATTACTGCGGAACCTGTATTTTCAATTGTTATGGCGGCTTCAACATTGGATGTCAAATATGATTTAATTCTAGATTTGTCATACCTCTTTTTTAGTATGGCATCCAATATAGTTAATTTTTGTTCTTTTAACGTCACTTTACCTTTTGATTCAACAGATACTCTCGGAAGAATAGAGTATCTTACTTCTTGGGTGAAGCTAGGTTGTTCATCTGATTCAACCCTCTTTATCATAGAATCCCATCGACCCTCTGGGGGTACATCTTGGCGTATGTCAGATACATCAAGAATCGGTTCTTCCCTACCTGCCAAACGGACTGTTGCGCCTGAGAGAGCGACGACAAAAGATGATTTATTCTCAAAAACACATTTGCAATCCCAAACTCCTGGCCTATCTTGTTCTTGGGCATTTACATATGAAAATTGCCTTCCTGAACTTACGACCTTTTCAAACTCTGATCTTGAAACTGTTGCATCTGCAGCATAGGTTGCGGTACAAACTCCTGCAGATATTTTTTCTATTGAAGATATACTAGCTGATACGGACAATGAAAGTGGTCGTTTTTCCCCCGGATTTAGTCTCCCAATATTCCAAACTAAAGATTCGTTTTCTATTACATATTCTGCATCTTCTGCGTGAATAAATGATTCAGGCATAGTTCTTCTAACTTGAACATCGTTTAGTGGACCTGGCGAGATATTTTCTAATTCTATCATAATTAATATTTCTTGAGGATTATCTAAATAAACTAACGATAAACTTGGTTCTTCATTTCTCTCAGGGTCAGTATCGATTGATTCTGTTAAAACAATCATCCTGGGCCCTTGCGCATTATAAGAAATTACTTTTTCTTCTGTAGCATCCAATTCCCTAATTGGTATTATGGCATCGCCAAAGTCAGTGGATTCAGTAGATTTTAATTGGATTTCAATATCCCATGCACGATGTTTTTTACTGGCATTTCTAAGTATTAATTCCCCCCTTATGGTCTGATTCCTAACTGTCCCGTTAGGATTAAGAGATATTTCCTCTTCTTCCTTTAATATTACGTGTAATTTATCTCCTGGGATAGAATCTACTTCAATAGAAGGACGTAGGAGGGAGAAAGATTTTCCTTCAGGCATAGATGCGTATTGTTGTTCTTCTGAACCATACATAATGGCAAATGATTCGGTAGTTAAATCTAAATCTGAGTTAATATTTACGTCAGAATTTTTATTGATGACTATTTCTCCTTCTGACTTAGTGGGGCCAGAAATTAATGATAATGAATCAGCCAAAGATTTCAAAGAAATATCATTATTTATATTTTCCATACTATTTTGTTCTTGCTCAGAAGAATCATCAAGACTTGTGGGGGGAGTGATAATTTCTTTATTACTTCCCTCCGTAATTGAGCCATATTTGTTTTTGGGCGTCGATATATTTTTGTCAGGATTAACTTTTTTATCAATAATAGACAAATGATCATCGGTAGAAAAATCTTTCTGAGAGGCAAAACCTGGAGGAGGAGGAGGGGCAAAACCTGGAGGTAGTGGTGGCGGAAAACCTGGAGGAGGAGGAGGGGGAAAACCTGGAGGTGGTGGTGGTGGAAGGGATGTAGAGGATGCCAAAGGCGGTAATATTTCGCTCATCTTATTTGATTTAGGATTATCTCCATCATCGAGATTTATGTTGATTTCATCATCTAATGAGTCATTTTGTTCATTTATTGCTAGGCCTGACAGTCCTGGAGGCAACGGCGGAGGAGGCAATGGTAATCTACTTGGAGGAGTAGCGGTATTTTCTTCGTCCATGCTTAAACGCCCCTAACAGTAATCAACCCCAATAGTTAGAGGGTATAACGATTACCTGTTCGTAATCTAGTTAATACCAACCACAGAATAGTTGAAACTAGAGGAGTGTTGGGGGCACTATGAGCGCGCAAGATAGTACAAGTCCACCAGTAGTTTTTGTTGTAGGTACCGCAGGAGCAGGCAAGAGTACTTTAGTTACTGCTTTCCAAAGATGGGCCAGATTTTTAGAAGTAGATGTAATGGCCATAAACTTAGATCCTGGAGCTGAAAGGGTTCATTATGATCCAGAATTTGACGTTAGAGATTTGGTTTCACTTTCAGATGTAATGAACGAATACGATTTAGGTCCAAATGGTGCACAAATATTAGCAGCAGATTTAGTCGCATCACAAGCCGAAGATGTATTTCAAGAAATTGAGGGTTTATCAGGAGATATGTTAATTGTCGATACACCAGGGCAAGTTGAATTATTTGCATTTAGAGAGGCTTCAAGTCACCTAGTAGAAGTCATAGGTCAAGGGAGGGCTTGTTTGATATTCCTTTTCGATCCAATGTTATCGAGAACTCCTTCTGGCTTCGTCTCTCAGATGCTATTATCCTCAATAGTACATTTTAGGTTAGGCTTACCAACAGCCAATTTCCTTTCAAAAACTGATTTATTAGAACCAGAAGAATTAGAAAAAATATTAGATTGGGGAGGTAACTTAGACATATTAGAAGTAGCACTTTATGAAGAATCAGAACAACAATCTAATGATGCAAAGTCAGGAAGTCAAAGAGCAGAATTTGCAATAGGGCAACTGAGAATGATGCAAAATGCTGCTATTCAACCAGGTTTAATACCACTTTCTAGTGAGATTGAAGATGGTTTGGCCGATGTATTAACCTTCGCACAGAGTATATTTGGAGGCATGGCTGACACCAGAGATGGATTTGCAGGAGATATAGAAGATGAACGATCATGAAGAAAAAAGAGACTTATTAGCAATTGATGATTTCAAAAAAGAATTACCTGATTTAATTAATTGGGCCATTAAAATGAAAAATGGAGAAGGAATAGTTGATGAATTTAAACCTCTTGAAGGTATGTCAATAGGCTCAATATATGAAAAACCATCAACCAGAACTAGAGTGTCTTTTGAAGTAGGAGTTAGTAAGTTAGGAGGTCAGCCAATTACATTGTTATCCAACGATATACAATTAGGAAAAAGTGAATCTATAGCAGATACCGCAGCCGTATTGTCCCGTTTCCTAGATGGCATTACTTACAGATGTTTTAAGCATGAAGATGCATTGGATTTAGCAAAATATTCCACTATACCTGTCATAAATGCACTTTCTGATCTCCATCATCCATGTCAAGCAGCTGCTGATTTGATGACAATTACTGAGCATAAAAAAAATGTAAACGGCCATATTTCATGGGTAGGCGATGGGAACAACGTATTTCATGACTTATTGTTGGCTAGTGTTTCAATGGGACATGATGTTAGTTATGCCACTCCAATAGGATATGAACCGAATGCTACAATTATTGATAGGGCTAATAGGATATCTGAGGAAACAGGTGCTAAAATTATTTCCACTAATGATCCAGTAGAGGCTGTTACTGATGCAGGAGTCATATACACCGACATATTTGTATCAATGGGTGAAGAACAAATGAAAGATAAATATCACGCTTTTGATGGCTTCCAAATAAATGAAGAATTGGTCGCTAATGCGGATCCAGACTACTTATTCATGCATTGCTTACCTGCTCACAGAGGAGAAGAGGTAACTAATCAGGTCATTGATTCTAAAAATAGTGTAGTTTTTGATCAAGCTGAAAATAGAATGTGGGGGCAGATGTCACTATTGACATACATGTGTAATGAAAATGCATGGCATACATTTAATGAATTATTCTAAATTAATGAACAGATAAAGAAAGCGCCTACACATAAATATAACGACTTCTTTAATAATTGCTGAGCTTGAAAATCTTGGCCATTTGCTAATTTAGTTTTAACCCTAAGGAGTAGAAATATTCCAGGAGTAGTAAGAACCAAATAATAATCTTCAAATATGTTTAAAGCAAAGGGAAGAATAATTGAGATAAGAGATAAAAGAGATATCAAATATGCAAATATTCTAGTTCTTTCGGCACCTATTTTCATTGCCAGAGTATTCCTGCCTTCATCTCCTTCCATATCTTGGACATCCTTGATTATTTCTCTAGACAGGTTAAATAAAAATCCAATTATAGCTACTGATATTACTCTGACATTAGTCGGATGGTAAACTCCAGCAGCACCTAATAAAACAACCATTGCAACAGCAGCACTAATTGCTAAGTTTCCAGGTAATCCACGGTTTTTGAGGTTAAGACTATACTTAGATGATGATTCGTAATTAATTAAAAGGAAAACCGCTACAATCCATATAATAACTGAGGGAGACCAATCAATTAGACCATTTTCTGTTTTGTTAGCAATCAATGCAGCAAAAATTAGCGATACAAGAGACAATAACATCATAGAAATTATTGCTAATTTAGCATCTTTAACTGATATTCCTCCCGAAGGTAGAGGACGATCTGGTTTATTTAATTTATCAATTTCAAAGTCAAGATAGTCGTTTAGTGCATTCCAAGATCCCATAAAGAAGAAAACTGAAAGAGCCAATAGAGAAGTGATGTACAAAAGATAACCATTAGGCATAAATCCAAGTGCCATTACTGATCCCAAGAAAACACCAACTATGCCACTAATATTATTTCCTAATCGGAAAAGTATAGCCCAATTTCTAAGATTACTATTTTTTCCCACGTTTAATGGGAGAAGATTGAGAACTTTACTTTATGGGGCAATAACAGGATTAGGGATACTACTTAACCCCCAAACGCAAACTGTATAGACGCTGCCTCTGAATTGCCCTCTGGTGTGACCAATTTTTTCAAATCTTATATCCTTTGCAAGAATATTACCAACTTGATTCATAGTCGCACCCCACCTAAAGCGACTGTTTAAATGATCAAATATTTCAACAGTATTTGCAGTACCTTGTTCCCCTAGTAAGCACCTAACTTCTTCCCGAAGACGTCGTGTCCCTGACATTAAAATACCTCTACATAATTTATTTTGGATTCGCGTAGTCTTTTTCTTAACCCTACCCAACTAGTTGTACCTACTTCAATTGGCAATATTTCTTTACGGAGAGGCATCCATGCATCGGCATCACTCACAATGGATCCAGTATAATTAACAAAAATTCCATCAGATGGGTCATTATTATTTATGGGATTCCTAGTTTGAATAAGAGCCCCCAGAGGGACGATTCTACAAGGTTCTAATTTCTTCCTGTAAATAACATTATTACTAAAGCATTTTATTTCATTCATACCTCTATGAGGAAAGCTTAGCATATCAATGAAAGTACGAGAGGGTTCTGTGAAAGTGAAAGTGAAAATATCATATTTTGTACATCGTTTTGATAAAGATAAGTCATTTGGATTAACTTGTCGCTCGTGTGGTGTAGTTCGGCCCATCATGTCGCCCTCTCGAGGCGACGACCCGGGTTCAAATCCCGGCACGAGCACCAT
>Ga0209709_10000192_pt1 | contig 60067 bp, 58 predicted proteins | sample ArcticOcean_MG_C_2_FD_187435 | JGI IMG/M metagenome (GOLD analysis project Ga0209709, IMG submission 187435) | Marine microbial communities from western Arctic Ocean - ArcticOcean_MG_CB4_136 (SPAdes) (version 2) | ecosystem: Environmental > Aquatic > Marine > Oceanic | place: Arctic Ocean... | reverse complement strand
GATTGCCAATCTAGGCTAATGGGTTCATGGTCTGCAGCTGCAAGCGAACTGAGGCTGCAGGTCACTAGGAAAACGAGAATCAGACGAAGGCTTGGTGTTGGTATACGAATTGACAAAAGAAACCCAGTGGTTGTGGACCAAAAATTTGGTGCGTCTAAATAGTTAAAGAGCAAGTTTAAACCAAATTATCAAAGATAGGTGCTTCTATTAGGCCGAAATAGCCTAAAAGTATCAATTTAGGTAATTTATTTTGGTTCAATGTGGCGCTTGAGGCTTTGGCGATTTATTATAGGGCGAGTTTTTAAACACAGGTGAATATGTGAATACTTACAGTTTTGGCGCCAATATGGCACGCCATAGAACAGGATTGGTACTGGGTGCTCTAATCGGCTTAACTGGTGGCCCTTCTGGTATGTTGTTCGGCGCTGCTATCGGCTACTACCTCGACAAATTAATTCGCAGCGTTGCAGGGGCTGAAAGTTGGACTCAGGCTAAAGCCCAAACAGCATTCTTCGATGCCACCTTTTGCGTTATGGGCAAGATTGCTAAAGCCGATGGTCAAGTCACAGCCGAAGAAATTAAATATGCAGAAGCTGTAATGACGCGAATGCAGCTTACGGATGCCATGCGCAAGCGTGCCATTGATTGCTTTAGTCAGGGTAAAGAAACCGCTTTTGAACTTGCCCAAGTGTTAGAACCCCTGCGACGAGCTTTGGTTAATAATGCCTCAGTTAAACAGATGTTTATTGAAATTCAATTACAAGCGGCTTTAGTTGATGGTGAATTTAGCCCAGCAGAAGGTCGTATTTTGGCTCAAGTATGCCAGTTATTGGGCATTAGTCAGCGAGAATTTGAAGCCGTTGCTGAGCGCATGAAAGCGGAACAGTCATTTCATCAAGGTGGTGGCCAAGGTCAGTTTGAAGGCTCTGGAAATTTGGGCATAAAACAAGCTTATGGTGTATTGGGTCTAAATCATGACTGCGATGCTAAAAGCCTTAAAATGGCTTACAGAAAGCTCATGAGTCAGCATCACCCCGATAAGCTAGTTGCCCGTGGGTTGCCCGATGAAATGATGCAGATGGCGAAACAAAAAACTCAAGAAATTCAGGCTGCTTACGATGCAATTAAGAAATCTCGTAAATAGTTTTTTTGACACCATATACTGGAAAATAATCCCATGGCTGATTTTAAAATAGCACCATCCATTTTAGCAGCGAATTTTGCTCGTTTGGGCGACGAGGTTGATAATGTGTTAGCGGCTGGTGCCGATATTGTGCACTTTGATGTAATGGATAACCACTATGTGCCTAACCTTACTATTGGGCCAATGGTGTGCAAAGCATTAAGAGACCATGGTATTACCGCACCTATTGACGTGCACTTAATGGTGCAGCCGGTGGATCGCATGATTGAAGAGTTTTTGGCAGCTGGAGCCAGTTATATTACCTTTCACCCTGAAGCCAGCGAGCACATAGACCGTTCCTTGCAGATAATTAAAGACGGTGGGGCCAAAGCTGGTTTGGTGTTTAATCCTGCAACATCGTTGCATTACTTAGATCATGTAATGGATCGGTTGGATATGATCTTACTGATGTCGGTAAACCCTGGTTTTGGTGGACAAAAGTTCATTCCTTCTACGTTAGATAAGTTACGCTTAGTACGTCAACATATTGATGCTTCGGGACTAGACATACGCCTTGAGGTAGACGGGGGTGTTGGAGTAGCCAATATTGGTGAAATTGCCCGTGCTGGTGCAGACACCTTCGTTGCAGGATCAGCTATTTTTAATACAGATGACTATGAAGCGACCATTGATTTGATGCGTAAAGAACTAGCCGCCAGCTGATTTAATAACATGATGCCATTGTTTGATAAGATAGGTTTTGAGCCAAAGCTAGTGCTGTTTGATTTGGATGGCACGCTATTAGATAGCTTGCCGGACCTCTACTCAGCCAGTTTGTCCATGGCCGATGTGCTTAACATTAACGCACCCAGTTTGACCCACGTTGAGCAATGGGTAGGTAATGGTGCGGCTGTATTGGTTCAAAGAATTCTTGCCAATCAATTCCAGCCCTCATCGGTAGATCCTCGATTCGATCACGCCCTACAACTCTACATGGATGCCTATCACCAACTAGGTAATCGGCAGAGTCATCTTTATGGCGGTGTTGAAGCTTTGTTGAGTGAATTGCATCAAAAAGGTATTAGCCAAGGCGTGGTTACCAATAAACCCAATCGATTTACCGAACCTTTGTTATCTCAGTTTGGCATATTGCATTATTTTGACTTAGTGTATTCGGGTGATAGTTTTACTGAGAAGAAGCCCCACCCAATGCCCTTGTTAATGGCGGCCCAGCAGATCGGTGTCAGTCTTGAGGAGTGCTTAATGGTAGGAGATTCCAGCAATGACATTAATGCTGCTAAGGCTTGTGGCATGCCATGTTTAGGTGTGAGGGGAGGCTATAATCACGGCCGCGATGTGGCCGAGTGTGAGCCAGACTGGGTTATCGACAGCCTTTAAATTAGCATTAAGTTCAAATACGCCTTGGCAACGCCTCAATCCTATGCTAGTGTACTAGTACATTGATACAGTCTGATTTGTCTACCACCTGCTCGTTATGCCCAAGAATAAACCCCTTACTCCCGTCGTTGAATACCTCATGAGGCAAACAACCGAAGAACAAATGTCAGCGGCACTTGAGGGGTTACTTACGCCATATGAACAACAAGAACTGATCAATCGATTACAAATTTTTGAGTTGCTATCTCAAGGTGTATCCCAACGTCAAGTAGCACAACAGCTCGGAGTGGGTATAGCCACTGTAACCCGAGGTTCTAGAGCCCTTCAAGCTGGAAGCTATAAAATTGATCCGTCCAAATAAAATAAAAATGGCGCGCAAGCCAAGTTATGCAACAGTAACCTCGAGCTGTGATTTTTTTGAATTGTTTAAAAAAATCGAGCAACGTTTTGATACCTGCTACATGCTCGAATCTTTAGGAGAAGATAGCCATATTTCGCGTTATTCGCTGATTGGCTTTGACCCAGAACAGATCTTTTGGGCCAATGGTAAGCAGCTTCACATTAGTGATCGTGATGGCCACGTTCAATCTTATGCAAGTGACAATCCCTATTACCTTTTGCGTGATATCGTGCCGCAAAATATCATTAGCCGGCGATACGCTGGTGGTTTAACAGGTTATATTGGCTACGACGCCATGAACTACTTTGAGCCAAGTCTAAGCCTTACTGCCAGTGATTCTTTCGATGCGTTTAAGTTTGGTTTGTACAAAGATGGCCTGATTTACGACAAGATGACAGGAGAGTTAATTTACTTCCATTACGAAGACAATCGTATCGCTTTAATTGAAGCGCTTATTGATGCACCAACGCCTACTATAGGCGGCCTGGAGGTCGTGCCTCAAGGTGAAGACATGAGCCGCGAACAGCATGCCGCCGCTGTTAAAAAAGTTAAAGGTGACATAGTAGAAGGTAAAATATTCCAATGTGAAGTAGGCTTTAAATACCGCTTTGATATGTTGGGTGAAAGTATTAATTTATACGAACAGCTACGTGTGATTAACCCTTCCCCACAAATGTATTACATAAAATTTGGTGAGCAAAAAGTTATTGGTGCAAGCCCAGAATTGTTGTTCCGCCTGCGTCAAGGTGAAATGGAAACCTACCCCCTGGCAGGCACCACCAAACGTGGCGCTACCCCAGAAGAAGACACCGCATTGGCACGAGCCTTATTAAACGACCCCAAAGAAATTGCTGAACACAATATGATTGTTGATTTGCATCGTAATGATATTGGCCGAGTGGCTCGCTTTGGCACCGTTAAAGTCCGTAGTTTGATGGACATTAAACGTTTTAGCCATGTGCAACATATCTCCAGTGAAATTGTAGGCATAATGGCAGAAAATGAAGACATGTTTTCTGCCTTAGCCAGTAACTTCCCAGCAGGCACCTTAACTGGCGCACCTAAAATTGAAGCCATGAAGATCATTGATGACTTAGAATTAGATGGTCGCGGTCCTTATGGTGGTGCCGTAGGCCATTTTGGTTTTAATGGCGACTGCACCTTTGCCATTCCTATTCGCACGGTATTTGCTAATGGATCTAAAGCATACGTGCAGACCTGTGGTGGTAACGTTTATGATTCAAACTCAGAAGATGAATACCAAGAAATACAGCGTAAATTCGCTGGTACTCTTAAGGTGTTAGAGCAGTTTATGGGGGTTAAATCATGAGTCAAAACATGAGCCAACCCATGAATAAGTTTACGGTCTATCTGATAGATAACTACGATTCATTCACCTATAACCTCTACCAATACATAGGCGAAGTACTTTCAACAGCCAAACTTAATGGGAAGATCGGTGAGTTTGAAGTCATCGTTGCTCGTAATGACCAAGTGACAGTGGCAGACATCAAAACAGCTGAGACGGATAGAATCATCATTTCACCAGGCCCAGGCTCTCCAGATGATGAACGCTATTTTGGTGTTTGTTCACAAGTCATCACAGAATTGGGGCCAAAAATTCCATTACTTGGTGTGTGCCTAGGTATGCAAGGTATTGTCCATTGCTTTGGTGGCAAGGTAGTGAAGGCGCATTTGCCCATGCACGGTAAAATTAGCCCTATTAGCCACGATGGCAGTGGTATCTTTGAAGACATTCCAGACCAGCTAGAAGTGATGCGTTATCACTCTTTAATGGCAGAAGCAGAATCTATGCCAGACTGCCTTCAACTCACCGCAGTGGTGGGCGAATTTGGTTCAGACAGTTATGAAATTATGGGTGTGAAACATAAAGAATATCCTATCCAAGGCATTCAATTTCACCCAGAATCCTTTGCTACAGAAGGTGGTAAAGAGCTGATGCAGAATTTTTTGCTGGGTTCATAGCCCACTTTTATTCACTTAAAAACGCCCTAAGCTAATTATTCTGCTCTACCCAAGCTAAAATCCCAGCTTGGTCTAAATCTCCAAGGCCAGCATCTACCATAGCTTGCCATTGACTTAGACAGGTTTGGTTAAGGGGAAGTTGCAGATGGTTTTGCTGAGCTAGATCTTGGGCCTGTTGTAAGTCTTTAAGCTGGGTTGTGGCCCGTGCTCCTGGCCTATAGTTCTCTTCCACCATGCGCTGGCCGTGAACTTGTAAAATTTTGCTATCAGCAAATCCGCCTCTTAATGCTTGTCTTACTTTTGCTGGATCAGCGCCATTTTTTTGGGCTAAAAATAAGGCTTCTGCAACGATATTTAGAGTGGCTCCGACAATCATTTGATTGGCCGTTTTAGCTAACTGGCCACAACCAATACCCCCTACGTGAGTGACTTTCTGACCCATGGCGTCAAATAAAGGTTGTGCCCGTTCTAGCTGCACTGGGTTGGCTCCAGCCATGATAGATAATGTGCCTTGCTGCGCACCTACTTGGCCACCAGATACTGGGGCGTCTATGTAGTATGCGCTCTTCACTAGGGTTTGCTGAGCTAGCTCCTGAGTAAGGTCAAAACGGCTCGTACCCATATCAATAATTAAACAATCGGGCTCAATACAGCTCAGTAGCCCATCGGCACCTGCCACTACTTCTTCTAAGGAGGTGGAATCAGTGACACAAATAATGATGACCCCGCTCTTTACCTTTTTTGCTAGACCCGCAGGGCTGTTTGCGTAGGTTGCACCTAGGGTTATTAATGGCTTTGCTTTGTCTGCGGTGCGGCTATGAACACAAAGGGAATAACCGGCATTGATTAAGTTGGTAGCCATAGCTTGGCCCATTAAGCCAAGGCCAATGAAGCCTACAGATGGAGGTGTGTTCATGATAAGCTGCCTGGATATGTGAACTAAAATTAAACCTAAGCCTATCCCTATTATTCCTTATGCCTAAGCTCTGTGCCAACATTTCTATGCTATTTAATGAATTGCCATTTTTGCAGCGATATCAAGCTGCTGCTGAGCATAATTTTTTGGCAGTTGAGTGCCTTTTTCCATATGATTTTAGTGTTTTTGAAGTAGCCGGTGCAATAGATAAAAGTGGTATGCCACAGGTGTTAATTAACACTGCTGCAGGTGATTGGAATGCTGGTGATCGCGGTATGGCATGCGATGCCAATCGGCAGCAAGAGTTTCAACAATCCATTAAACAAGCGTTGGACTATGCCACGGCGATGGGTAAACCCTTGGTGCATGTAATGGCTGGGTTGATTCCAGCTGGCATTAGCCTTGAAGAAGCGGAAGATGTTTATATAGATAACTTGCGCTGGGCTGCAGTGAAGGCTCATAAAGTTGATGTTCGCCTTACTATGGAAGCTATTAACCCTATGGATATGCCGGGGTATATGTTATCTAAACAAGCCCAATCTTTGCGTTTACTCAAGGCTATTAATGCCGATAATCTAGGCCTCCAGTTTGATTTTTTTCATTGCCAAAAACATGAAGGCAACGCTTTGCATCAGTTTGAGCAATTGTTGCCGTACATATTCCATGTACAAATAGCGGGTGTGCCCGAACGTCATGAGCCTAATACAGGGGAGTTAAATTACGACCCCGTATTTGCAGTAATAGATGCTTCTGCATACGAAGGTTATGTGGGTTGTGAGTATCGGCCCAAAACCACCACCCTTGAAGGCCTTGGCTGGATGAAAAACTAAACGTCTTTTACGCTTTCCATCACTACGAAGGTACTTGTTTGCACTACATGGGGCAGGCTGGATATTTTTTCACCCAAAACAGCACGATAACTGGCCATGTCTTTGGTCCTCACTTTTAACAAATAATCAAAGCTAGCCGCGGTCATGTGGCATTGTTCTATTTCTACAATGGTTGCCACGGCAGCATTAAAAGCTGCCAGCGCTTTACTGCTGGTGGACGCTAAAGTGGCTTGAACAAACGCCACGTGATCTAACCCTAGTTTGGTTTTATTAACTAAAGCTATGTAACCCGTGATATAGCCTTGATCTTGCAAACGTTTAAGGCGAATTTGACAGGGAGTGTTGGATAGCCCTACGTGTTCAGCCAGGGCAGTAATAGTCATGCGACCATCTTTTTGCAGTGCGGCAATAATAGCTTGGTCGTGGCGGTCTAGCTTATTCATGTGTTCCCTTGTGTTTTTTTTGGCTAAAAAATTATTATTAACTAGTTAATATACCTATTTTTTAAGTCATATAATATTTAATTTACTATAAAATAATTAAATTATAGTTATTATTTTTGTTATATGATTAAAATATAGCAAGTTATGCTTTTTATATAGGCATAAAATGGTGTATTGAATTAATCAACTCTAGGCCACAGCATGACTAACATTATTTCTTCATTGTCTAATAAAGAGCAACTGCATAATATTCGCCTAGGTATGCGTGCGGCCTATCTAGCCGATGAAAAAGTGTGCATTGAAGCCTTATTGAAGGGTTTCAATTTAGCAGCAGATTCACGTGAAAAAATGTCTACACAGGCTGCAAATCTGGTACGTCATGTACGTAATCACTCTAGCCCAACCATGATGGAAAAGTTCCTTGGGGAATATGGCTTAAGCACAAAGGAAGGTGTGGCGCTCATGTGTATGGCGGAAGCCTTGTTGCGAGTGCCAGACAAAGCCACCATTGATGCCTTGATTGAAGATAAGGTGCAAGCAGGGGACTGGTCTAGCCACCTTGGGCACTCTAATTCATCGTTAATTAATTCCTCAACATGGGCCTTGTTAGTGACAGGCAAATTGTTGGCCCCGGTAGATGCAGACAAAGTAGGCTCCACCATGCGTGGCCTTGTGAAACGTGTGGGCGAACCCGTTGTGCGTAATGCTGTGGCCCAAGCAATGAAAGAACTTGGTTCTCAGTTCGTGCTAGGCCGTACTATGGAAGAGGCAACGCGACGCGCCAAAAAGTTGACTGCTCAAGGCTATACTTACTCCTATGACATGCTTGGTGAGGCGGCCTGCACAGCAGAGGATGCAGCTCGCTATTTTGATGCCTATAGCAAAGCCATTGCAGACCTATCTCCCTATTGCAACGATAATGATATACGTAATAACTCTGGTATCTCGGTAAAGTTATCGGCCTTGCACCCACGTTATGAATGGGGTCAGCGCAATCGTGTATTAACAGAGTTGGTGCCGCAGGTATTGGCCTTAGCGTTGCAAGCCAAAGAAGCCAACATGGGTTTTAATGTAGATGCTGAGGAAGCTGATCGGTTAGACATTTCCCTTGATGTGATTGCTGCTGTATTAGCTGCACCAGAGTTAGCTGGCTGGAACGGCTTTGGTATTGTGGTACAGGCCTTTAGTAAACGTGCACCGTGGGTGTTGGATTGGCTCTATGCATTAGCCACGGGCTTAGATCGGAAAATTATGGTGCGCTTGGTTAAGGGTGCCTACTGGGATGCGGAAATAAAACGTGCCCAAGTGTTAGGGTTAACGGGGTTTCCTGTGTTTACCCGTAAAGCCAATACGGATTTGTCTTATTTAGCCTGTGCTAAACAAATCTTAGCTATGAATGATCGCATTTATGCTCAATTTGCCACCCACAATGCCCACTCTGTAGCAGCTATTTTGCATCTGGCAGGTTCTGACCATGCCTATGAATTCCAGCGCTTACATGGCATGGGTGAATCTTTACATGCCAGTGTGATGGCTCAAGGTGGTATACGTTGTCGTGTTTATGCACCAGTAGGTGCACACCAAGACTTATTGGCCTACCTCGTTAGGCGTTTGTTAGAAAATGGTGCTAACTCCTCCTTTGTTCACCAGCTAGTGAGCCCAGAAATTGCCCCAGAAGCTATTGCTCAAGACCCTGTGAATGTCGTTTTAGAGCGCTTAGATCAGGGCTTAAGTTGCAGCAGCCATGCCATTGTGCAGCCAAAAGATTTGTTTGGCCAAGATCATGGCAACTCTAGAAAAAACGCTAAGGGCTGGGATATTACTGACTCACCTACGGTTGAATCTATGGAATCTGAGCGAGTGTATTTGGCACAAGAATATTGGCAGGCTATGCCGATTTTGGCTAATCACCAGCCTAAAGCAAAGGCTCCACTATGGGTTATCAACCCTGCCACCGATGACGAGCGGGTGGGTCAAGTTTATATGACCTCTAAAGAGCAGGTTGAAGCTGCAATAGAGTCGGCACCTATAGGTCAGGTTCAGTGGCTTGCAATGCCCATTGCACAGCGTGTGGCTTGTTTTGAAAAAGCAGCAGACTTGTACGAAGCTAATGCAACGGAACTGTTTGCTATATTAGCTAGGGAAGCTGGAAAAACTTGGCTAGATGCTGTAGGTGAGTTACGTGAAGCAGTTGATTTTGCGCGTTTTTACGCACAAGAAATGGCCGCAGTGCCTCAAAGTCAGGGCCGTGGTGTAGTCAGTTGTATCTCACCGTGGAATTTCCCCTTGGCTATTTTTAGTGGCCAAATATTTGCCGCACTGGCAGCGGGTAATGCCGTACTAGCCAAGCCTGCGGGCCAAACTAATTTAGTCGCTCATAGAGCGGTGCAGCTGATGCACGAAGCTGGCATTCCTGTAGCAACAGTTCAGTTTGTACCAGGTGGTCCACAAGACGTAGGTGTGCCTATTACCAGTGATGCACGGGTGAGTGGTGTATGTTTTACCGGTTCTACAGCCACGGCACAACACATCAACCGTGTGATGGCGACACACTTGGCCGCAGATGCCGTTATGATTGCTGAAACTGGTGGCCTCAACGCCATGATTGTGGATTCTACGGCGTTACCTGAACAAGTAGTGCGCGACGTATTGGCTTCGGCTTTCCAAAGTGCTGGCCAGCGTTGTTCAGCCCTGCGTATGTTGTACTTACAAGAAGATATTGCCGATAAGGTTTTGCATATGCTCTATGGTGCAATGGATGAACTTATCCTAGGCAATCCGTGGCATCTAAATACTGATCTTGGCCCGGTGATTGATGTAACCGCTAAAACTAAGATCGAAAACCACATTGCTGATCATGCTGCCAAAGGTAATGTGCTCAAGCAACTCGTGACACCAGAAACAGGTTTGTTTGTGGGCCCTGCGGTAATCAAGGTTAATGGTATTGAAGACCTTGGCGAAGAAATTTTTGGCCCCGTATTGCATGTAGCCACCTTTGCCGCAAGAAACTTAGATAAGCTAATTGATACCATTAATGCACAAGGTTATGGCTTAACCTTTGGCATACATACCCGAGTGGATGCCCGTGTTGAACAGCTGGTAAAAGGTATACACGCGGGTAATACCTACGTTAATCGTAATCAAATTGGTGCAGTAGTGGGTAGCCAACCGTTTGGTGGCGAAGGCCTATCGGGTACTGGGCCTAAGGCTGGTGGCCCACAGTATGTACAGCGCTTGCGTCGACCGCTGGTGGTGCAGGCAGCCTGTACAACAGGGACTGTTGTTAGCCTAGGAAAGGTGCAGCAAGCCATAGACTCCCTATCCATCAAGGCGCTCATTGAATGGCAGCAAAGCAGCGATCGTGTGTCACAAATGGCTCAAGTTTTTGGTTCACAAGCTAGCCGATTACAGGATTTGTGTCGCGATGTGGTGCTGTTGCCCGGCCCAACGGGAGAGTTAAATCAGCTCAGTACCATCGCCCGTGGCGTTGTTTTGTGCTTAGGGCCAGACCGACACGCTGCCTTGCTGCAAGCTCAGACAGCATTAGCTCAAGGCAACGGTGTTGTGTTGGTAGCCAATGACCTTAATTTGCCCAACAGTGATTTGCCCTTAGTGGTGGTTAAAGGGCAGCTTGCAGCTACAGACATCACCTCGTTGTCGGGCTATCATGCCGTAGCTGCAAATGGTGATACCCTAACTGCAAATGATGAGGTCTCCTACCAAAAACAATTAAGGCAGGCCTTAGCTGATAAGTCTGGTCCATTAGTGCCATTAATTAGTGAGACCGCAGACCCACAGCGGTATACCATGGAACGCCATTTGTGTATCGATACAACTGCTGCGGGAGGCAATGCGAGCCTCATTGCAGCAGGGGAATAATATTAATTAAACTCGCTCGCTAGAGGTTTTAAGGCATGATACTAGGCGCATACGGATTATTGTTAAAAAACCATACGCGCTTTGTACTGTTCGGTTTGATAACGGCTTTTGCGTCTTCTTTTGGTCAGACCTATTTTATTGGCATATTTGGCCACGCCATTCAGCAAGATTTTGCCATGAGCCACACCCAATGGGGTGGTATTTACATGGCCGGCACCTTGCTGAGCGCGTTGCTGTTGCCTATTACGGGCAAATTGATTGATCAGGTAACATTGCAGCGCTACACGTTTTTTGTGGTCTTGTGTTTGGCTTTTGCCTGTTGGTTTATTACTCAGGTGCATAGCCTTGCTTGGTTAGTTGTTGGGGTATTTTTATTACGTCAATCGGGTCAAGGACTAATGAGTCATGTGGCCTATACCTCCATGGGTCGTTATTTTGACCAGCAACGTGGTAAAGCCACAGCGATGGCAGCTATGGGTTTTGCCGCTGGTGAGGCGGTATTGCCATTGATAGCGGTCATGGCTATTGCTGCGGTGGGCTGGCGTTGGAGTTATGCGGGTGTGGCTCTGATTGTATTGGTGCTAATACTGCCGACAAGTTTGTGGTTATTGCGAGGGCACCATGGACGCCACCAAGACTATGAGCAAAAGCTTAAACAGAGTGAGGAGGTTTCACTGTCACAACAAGCCTTTCCTACTCAAGTTGTTGAAAACCCTACTAGTGTAAAGTCTTGGCGGCGCCGAGATGTACTCAAAGATTATCGTTTTTACTTAATTTTACCTGGGGTATCGGCAACTTCTGTGGTGAGTACCGCGTTATTTTTTCATCACCTTAATCTGGCTGATGAAAAAGGCTGGTCCCATACCTTTATGACTGGCAATTACTTACTTTATTCATTCATAGTCACGGTTATGGCTGTTATTGCGGGGCAACTGATTGATCGCTTCAGCGCTCTTGCCCTCATGCCGTTTACTCTGTTGCCTATAGCAGCAGCTCTGTTAATGATTAACTTAGTGGATAGTTATTGGGTAATTTGGCCGTATATGGTGCTGCTAGGTATAGGTTCGGGTTTATCTCAAACAGCACAAGCTGCGCTTTGGCCAGAATGTTATGGTGTACGTTACTTAGGGTCTATTAAGAGCTTGTTTTGGACCGTTGTTGTATTTGCCTCGGCCTTAGGTCCGGTGTGGCTAGGGTACTTGGTTGATCTAGGCTATAGTTTTCAGCAATCGGTGTTAACTATGGTGGTATATTTGTTGTTGTCGACTGGCTTAATGATAATAGGCCTAAGAGGGTTTCGTTTGGCTTAGAGCAAAGCATGGCTAGGCGTGCTGGCTACCAGCGAGTATAATGCTTGCCAGTTCAAACCGTTAAATGGTTTGTGATATATCTCCCAGTGGGACTTTTCTGTGCTGTTAATGCTCGATAATTACGACTCGTTCACCTACAACCTAGTGCGTTATTTTCGCGAACTGGGGGCTGAGGTTGTGGTTTATCGTAACGATGAAATTAGCCTTGCAGAAATTGAGCAATTAGCGCCAAGCCATATAGTGATCTCCCCAGGGCCATGCACGCCTGACGAAGCTGGAATCTCTATGGCTGCGATAGCTCATTTTGCTGGAAAAATACCACTTCTAGGCGTGTGTTTAGGCCACCAGAGTATTGGTCAGGTATTTGGTGGCAAGGTAGTTCGAGCAGAAAAAGTGATGCACGGAAAAACCTCTATGGTGTCCCACGAACAAGCGGGTGTATTTGCTGGATTAGCGCAGCCTGTAGAAGTAACACGCTACCATTCTCTAGTGGTAGAAGCCCATTCCTTACCCGAATGTTTAGAGGTCACGGCATGGAGTTTAAATGCTGCTGGTGATAAAGAGGTCATTATGGGTATTCGCCATAAAACCCTCGATGTTGAAGGTGTTCAGTTCCATCCAGAATCTGTGTTAACCCATCAAGGCCATGAACTTTTGGCTAATTTCCTCAAACGTTAATCGTTAACCTAAAAAAGACCCAATTATTTGCTAAATGCTGGTTATAAAGCCTGATTTTTGGCGGCGTTATTTGCTAGAGTAGTGAATGATTAAATTTGCGTAGTTGAATAAGGGTTCACTATGAATATGCAGCAGGCTATTGCCGCCGTTACCGAACAACAAGACTTAAGCCAAGCCCAAATGCAGGCCGTGATGAACCTTATTATGACGGGCGAAGCAACTCAGGCCCAAGTGGGTGGGTTCTTGGTTGGTTTACGTATGAAAGGTGAAACCGTAGACGAGATTACCGGTGCGGTGATTGCCATGCGTGCATTAGCCTCTGGCGTAGAAGTAAAAGGTGGGCATGTCATCGATACCTGCGGCACTGGTGGTGACAGCTCGGGCATATTCAACGTATCTACAGGCTGTGCTTTTATTGCATCAGCGGCTGGTGCTCAAGTAGCAAAACACGGTAACCGATCAATTTCTTCTAAAAGTGGCAGTTCTGACCTTCTTGAAGCGGCTGGCGTAGATATTATGCTCAAACCCATTCAGGTAGAGCGGTGTATCGCAGAATTAGGTGTGGGCTTTATGTTCGCTCCAGCCCATCACAGCGCTATGAAACATGCCATCGGCCCTCGTCGTGAAATGGCTATTCGAACCTTATTTAATATTCTAGGCCCACTAACCAATCCCGCCGGCGCACCTCATCAGGTGTTAGGTGTATTTAGTCGGCAATGGCAACGACCTATGGCTGAAGTGTTGCAGCGATTAGGCAGTAAACACGTTATGGTGGTTCATTCTGAAGATGGCTTAGACGAAATTAGCATTGCCGCGCCTACTCATGTGGTAGAACTGAATAACGGTGAAATTACCGAATACTCCATCGACCCTGCTGACTACAACCTATCCCATACAAGCTTAGAAGCTTTAGTGGTGGACGATGCGATAGGTAGCCTAAGGTTGATTAAACAAGCCTTTGCTGGCGAAGCCGGTGCACCATTGGATATGTTGTTACTCAATGCTGGTGCGGCTATTTATAGTGCAGATCTAGTAGTAGATCTGGCAACAGGCATAGAGCAGGCTAGAATTGCTATCAGCAGCGGCGCAGCCCAACAAAAGTTGGATGACCTGATTCAATTCACACAAGGGCTAAATCCATAATGAATACCCCAACGGTACTCAAGCGCATCGTAGCGCGCAAGCTTGAAGAAATAGCCGAGCGCCAGCAACATACCACCATCGATGATCTAAAGCTCAAAATCAAAGCCAACCGCAGCGGACCCATGGCTCCACGTGGTTTTGCCAAAGCCATGCAAACCAAGTTAGATCAAGGTTTACCTGCGGTGATTGCCGAAGCAAAAAAAGCTTCTCCAAGTAAAGGTGTCATTCGTGAAGATTTTAATCCGGCACAAATTGCCGCCAGCTACCAAGCCGGTGGTGCAGCTTGTATGTCGGTATTAACGGATGCCGACTTCTTCCAAGGCCACGAAGACTATTTGCGGCAAGCGCGTGCAGCTTGTAACCTGCCTGTTATTCGTAAAGATTTTATTGTAGACCCTTATCAGGTGTATGAAGCCAGAGCAATTGGTGCAGATTGCATTTTACTGATTGTGGCTTGTTTGGAAGATCAGCAAATGCAAGATTTGGCTCAATTGGCTGAGGGCTTAGGAATGGATGTATTGGTAGAATCTCATGATGCAGAAGAGTTGGTCCGTGCCTTAAAGTTAAGTACACCCTTGGTAGGCATTAATAATCGAAATTTACATACCTTTGACCTGACTCTGCAGACAACCTTTGATTTATTAGCCTTGGTGCCAGAAGATCGAATAGTGATTACGGAAAGTGGGATCCATACCCCTGCTGATGTAGTGCTGATGCAAAACCAAAATGTGAATGCCTTTTTGGTGGGAGAATCCTTCATGCGTGCCAGCGATCCTGGTGCGAAATTAGCTGAATTGTTCGGTTAATCATAATTAATGAAAATGAGAGGTCATTTGCTATGAAAAACTTCTTACACGGTGGCCAAACTAATACTAATGCTGTGCCGTAGGTCATGTCGATGGCACCGTAGATCTGCGTGGCTATATTGGCATTTCTTTATTTGGTTTTACCTCAGTTTGGCGTCCGCAGCGGTAACAACAATAGATCAACACATACATTAGGCAATAGAATATTATGGAAGCAAAAATTAGTTGGGTCGGCGGCGTTAGTTTTAAAACCGAATCAGGCTCAGGCCATACAGTGACTGTAGATGGCCCACCTAATTCGGGTGGTGAAAATCTTGGTGCTCGGCCTATGGAATTAATATTAATGGGGTTGGGTGGTTGTACGGCGTTTGACGTGATGACTATTCTTAAAAAAACTCGCCAAGACGTAACGGATTGTGTGGCACAACTGAGCGCAGAACGTGCTGACACTGTACCTTCTGTGTTCACTAAAATTCATGTTCACTTTGTGGTGACTGGTCGTAATTTAAAAGAAAAACATATCGCACGTGCTATCACGTTATCAGCTGATGAGTATTGTTCTGCTTCCATTATGTTGGAGAGGAGCGGTGTTGAAATTACCCACGATTATGAAATCAGAGAGTTGGATGCCTAACTTGACCCCATCGCAAACAAACCTAAGCCGTTTTTGGTCACCCAAAGTACATGATTTATCACCTTATGTACCTGGAGAGCAGCCTAAGCTAAGCAACTTAGTGAAGCTTAATACCAATGAAAACCCGTTTCCACCTTCGCTCAAAGTGTTCGCAGCAATGCAGGATGAACTGAGCGAATCATTACGTTTGTACCCAGATCCTAATGCCACTGCATTACGTCAGTGTTTGGCCAGCTATAACGGTTTAATGGTTGATCAAGTGTTTGTAGGTAATGGTTCTGATGAAGTGTTAGCCCATGCTTTTCAGGCATTATTGCAACACGGCGAACCTTTGTTATTCCCCGATATTAGCTACAGCTTCTACCCAGTGTATTGCGGCTTATATGGTATAGAGAAGGGCGAAGTGCCCCTAGCTGATGACCTCACCATTAACGTGTCTGAATACCAACAGCCTAATGGTGGTGTGATTTTACCCAATCCCAATGCGCCAACTGGCGAGCTACTCGGTCTAGTGGCCATCCGTCAATTACTGACGGCCAACCCCAATAGAGTAGTGGTGATAGACGAGGCTTATATCGATTTTGGTGGCCAGTCAGCTACGCAGTTAGTGCCAGAATTTGATAATCTATTGGTGGTTCAAACCTTATCAAAATCACGTTCGTTGGCAGGTTTGAGAGTGGGTTTTGCGTTTGGCCAAAGTCACCTAATAGAAGCACTAGAAAGAGTTAAAAATAGTTTTAATTCATACCCTTTGAGCCGTGAATCTCAAGCGGGGGCCATCGCGGCAATAGAAGATGAAAGTTACTTTCAACACACCTGCCAAGCCAATATCGCGCAACGCGAAAAGCTAGCAGGCCAGTTGCAGGCATTGGGTTTTAGCATGACAAATTCCTATGCTAATTTCTTGTTTGTGACCCATAGCACCATGGATGCAGTAGATATTGCAGCTGCATTAAGGCAGCAAGGCATTATTGTGCGTCATCTTACCAGCAGCCCACGTACCACCAATTATCTGCGTATTAGTGTAGGCAGTGCAAGGGAGTGTGAGTTGTTAGTGCAGGCTTTAACTGAACTGGTTGTTGGCAATTAGTGATTTTGGGCCTGCAGCTGTCTGTGCAATCCTACCAATCGCTAACTTACCTAGGCACTAAGCGCCTTGCCACCCATCATATGCAAATGTATGTGGTATACCACTTGGCCACCGTCCGGGTTGCAGTTCATCTGCACACGGTATCCATCTTCTGCGACACCTGCTTGTTTAGCTAGCTTAGCCGCTGTAAGCATCATATGGCCTAGCAGTGCTTGATGCTCTGGGTTGGCATCATTAAGTGTGGCGATGGGCTGTTTAGGAATAATCAAATAATGCACTGGGGCTTTAGGTGAGATGTCCTTAAAAGCCAAAACTTGTTCATCTTCATAAACGATATCAGCTGGGATTTCTCGACTGATAATTTTGTCAAAAATGGTGCTCATAGTAGTCACTCGGTGTTGGCTAATTAATGAAGTTGCTCACGAGCGATGGCTCTATAGGCAATATCACGACGGCAAAATTTGCCTTCCCAGCTAACCTTATCGGCAAGTTCATAGGCTTTATGTTGGGCTTCGCCCACTGTATCACCAAGGGCCACAGCACACAGTACCCGACCACCGTTAGTCATCACCATGCCATCTTCATTGAGAGCAGTGCCAGCATGAAATATTTTACTGGCATTGCTCACTTCCTCTGGCAAGCTAATGACATGACCTTTAGGGTAATTGTCTGGGTAACCTTGGGCGGCCAGAACCACGCCTACGGCAGGGCGGTTATCCCAGTAGGCCATGGTTTGATCGAGTACACCCATGGTGCCTGCAATACAAAGTTCCACAATGCTGTTCTTAAGACGCATCATAATGGGTTGAGTTTCTGGGTCACCAAAACGGCAGTTAAATTCCAACACCTTAGGTGTGCCGTCGGTGGCGACCATGATGCCTGCGTACAGGAAACCCGTATACACATAACCATCGGCAGCCATGCCGTTAACGGTTGGCATAATAACTTCATCCATAATGCGCTGGTGTAGCGCTGCGTCTACCACGGGAGCAGGTGAGTAGGCGCCCATGCCGCCAGTGTTAGGGCCTTGATCTCCATCGTCCCGTGCTTTGTGGTCTTGGCTAGAAGCCAGGGGCAGTACGTTTTTTCCATCGGCCATTACAATAAAGCTAGCTTCTTCGCCTACTAAAAATTCTTCAATGACTACGCGGTTGCCTGCGTCACCAAAAGCGTTGCCTGCAAGCATGTCTTTAACCGCTGCGCAGGCTTGCTCTATCGTGTCGGCTAAAATGACGCCTTTGCCTGCAGCTAAACCGTCTGCTTTAACAACAATGGGAGCACCTTGAGTCTCGATGTATTCAACAGCGGGCGCAATCTCTGTAAAGGTTTCGTATGCCGCTGTAGGAATGTCATGACGCTTGAGGAAGTCTTTAGCAAAGGCTTTAGACCCTTCAAGCTGCGCGGCGCCTTGGGTTGGCCCAAAAATGTCCATGTCTGCATTGCGGAATAGATCCACTACACCTGCAACTAGTGGCGCTTCTGGCCCTACAATTGTTAGGTCTACATTATTGCTCTTGGCAAAATCCAATAGACCTTCAATGTCCATCACATTAATGTCCACATTTTCGGTTTTGTTTTCTAAGGCGGTGCCAGCATTGCCTGGGGCTACGAATATTTTGTGCACACCACGGTTTTTAGAGGCTTGCCATGCGAGTGCATGCTCGCGACCACCGCCACCGATAATTAATACATTCATGTTCTTTCCTGTTGCGTAAGTTGCTACTTTATTTTGTCATTACCAATGCCCTGCACGGCTGCGCTCCTCGCAACGGCGAATTATGCTGAGTCTATCGGTGATGTTAATGACGGAAGTGGCGCATACCGGTAAATATCATGCTTATGTTGTGTTCATTGGCTGCGGCAATGATTTCATCATCCCGCATAGAACCACCGGGTTGAATAATGGCGCTAATGCCCGCTTCTGCAGCAGCATCGATGCCATCTCGGAAGGGGAAAAAGGCATCGGATGCCATTACTGAACCTTTTACTTCTAAGCCTTCATCACTTGCTTTGACACCAGCAATTTTAGCACTGTAAATTCGGCTCATTTGCCCTGCACCAACACCAATAGTCATGCCGTCTTTGCAATACACAATGGCATTAGATTTTACATATTTTGCTACTTTCCAAGCAAATTGTAGGTCGTGCATTTCTGCTTCAGTGGGCATACGCTCACTAACGATTTTTAGGTCGGCTTCAAGTATTTGGCCTAAGTCACGGTCTTGCACTAATAAGCCACCAGTGACGCGCTTGTAGTCTAGCTCTGCCACCCGTAAATGAGGTAAGTCGCCACAGCTTAGTACCCGAACATTGGGTTTGCGGGCTAAGGTTGCTTCTGCAGAAACGCTGACGCTTGGGGCAATAACCACTTCTACAAATTGCTGGTCGATAATGCGTTGAGCTGTGCCTGCATCCAGCTCACGGTTAAAGGCAATAATGCCCCCAAAGGCAGATGTGGAATCGGTGCTGTAGGCTTTTTCATAGGCTTCGGTGATGTTTTTACCCATGGCCACACCACAGGGGTTGGCATGTTTAACGATGACACAAGCAGGGTCTTGGAAGGCTTTTACACATTCTATGGCGGCATCTGTATCGGCGATGTTGTTAAAAGAAAGCGCTTTACCTTGTACCTGGTGAGCCGTCGCTACACTGGCTTCTTTTGGTTCATGTTCAATATAGAAGGCGGCACTTTGATGTGGGTTTTCACCATAACGCATGTCCTGAACTTTTTTCAACTGAGTGTTAAATGTACGTGGGAATTTGGAGCTCGGATCTAGCTGAGCACCTAAATAATTAGCTATAGCGCCGTCATACATAGCTGTGTGTTCGAAGGCTTTACAGGCGAGATCTGTGCGTGTGGTTTGGCTTAGACCACCTGTGGCTGTGAGTTCTTCAAGGATGCCAGTGTAGTCACCAGAGTTAACCACGATTGCGACGTGTTTGTTGTTCTTCGCGGCCGAGCGCACCATGGTAGGGCCACCAATGTCGATGTTTTCGATGGCCATGTCTAAGGTGCAGTCATCACGTTCGATAGTAGTCTTAAAGGGATATAGATTCACTACCACTAGGTCAATCTCTTCGATGCCATGTTGCGCCATCACCGCATCGTCTTGGCCGCGGCGCCCTAAGATGCCACCGTGGATTTTTGGGTGTAATGTTTTCACTCGGCCGTCCATCATTTCTGGAAAACCGGTGTAATCAGACACTTCAACAGCAGCGATGCCCGCATCATTTAATAGTTTAAAGGTGCCTCCAGTGGAGAGGATTTCCACCCCAGATTGGCTCAGCTGTTGGGCGAATTCTACAATGCCCTGTTTGTCTGAAACGCTGATTAGGGCGCGGCGAATGGCGTGTGACATAATTCTATCCTTTTAACTGTGGAGTTTAGGGCTGTCTAAAGTAAATCGTACTGCTTTAATTTTTTGCGCAACGTGCCTCGGTTAAGGCCAAGTATCGCGGCCGCCTTAGACTGGTTATCCTGTGTGTGCTGCATGACGCACTCAAACAGTGGTGCTTCTACCTGTTGCATGAATAAATTATACAGTGCGCTAGTTTGCTGACCGTCGAGTTCGTTAAAATACTGAGTTAAAGATTGTTCAACACTTTGACGTAAAGACTGAGGTACTTGCCGCTGGTCAGCTTGGTGATCTTGGGCAACAGTTTGGTTGATGTCGGTGGCTTGGTGCATGCTGTTCATGGTGTTTTTGATGTTATAGCTCATAGTATTAAGCCGCCTGCTCTTCGGCGCTGGCAAAGTAGTGGTTTAAAAAGTCCAGTTGCTGCAGTTGGTTTTGTAATTGATTAAATGCTTTGCGCTGGGCAGGTTCTTGTTTCAGGTACCAGCCCACATGTTTGCGGGCAATACGTGGACCCATGACTTCCCCATACAGGCCATACAAACCATACAGGTGTTGCTGTAATACATGCCAAACTAGGTTGTTGCTGGGTTTTTTCAGCGGTATACCATGCTTAAGGTAATAGTGCACTTGTTGGAATAACCAAGGGTTGCCTTGTGCTCCTCTACCTATCATAAGGCCATCGGCACCAGTATGAGAGAGGACATTGGCAGCATCTTCTACGGTGTTGATGTCACCGTTAGCGATCACAGGGATATCTAGGGCCTGTTTAATGGCTGCTATAGTGTCGTATTCTACGTCCCCTTTAAATCCACAAGCACGGGTTCGGCCATGCACAGCAAGGGCTTGGATGCCTGCGTCTTGGGCAATATTGGCAATATCCAAACCATTACGTTGGTCAGTGCTCCAACCCGTACGAATCTTTAATGTTACGGGTACGTCTACGGCGGAAACCACAGCCTTTAGTATGTCTTTAACTAATTCTGGTTCCCGGAGCAAGGCTGAACCTGCGGCTTTTTTGAGTACCTTTTTCGCAGGGCAGCCCATATTAATATCTATAATTTGAGCCCCTAGCATCACATTAGCTTGGGCAGCGTGAGCCATTTGAGCCGGATCATTACCGGCAATTTGCACGCTAATAGGGGTGCTGTCATCAGCATGGGGTAGGCGTCGTTGAGACTTTTGTGTATGCCACAAGGAGGTGTCGGAAGTGAGCATTTCGGCAACCACTAACCCCGCACCCAGTTGACGGCATAAATGCCGAAATGGGCGGTCAGTAATGCCTGCCATGGGTGCCAAAATCAAGCCGTTTTCAAGCTGATGGGGACCAATGGCAAAGCCGTGAATAACGCTAGAGTAATTCATTACAAGTTAAAAAAATGCCTAAAATTTGCCAGAAATGAGTCTTTAAACTCAATCTAGCTATTGTACGAGTTGTACAAAAAATGTTCAATTAATAAGCGTGATAACAGTTAAAAATATTACCAAAATCACAGTAATAGTAAATATCTAGTGTTGGTGTGCTGGTAAAGCAAGATATTGCCACAGAGCAATACTAATGATGCCTAACAAACATATACCAAGCCATTGGCGTACTACTTGGGGATCACGCTTAAGCATTTGCCGATGGAACTTAAGGCCTAACATGTGACCGCAGGCGGTAGGTATAAGTAAGGCGAGTGACCACTGCCATTGTAGATCCACCCCCGCGATGGCAAAGGCCAAAAGCTTGATCACGACGAGGATGAACCACAATACAAATAGGGTATCGCGATAGGCGGAGATGGCCATTTTTCGCACGGCTACGGCAACAATAAGGGGTGCGCCAATGAGTGAAGTGCCGCTAAAATAGCCACCTAAGATATAAAGTAAACGGTCTACCCATGGGGATTGACTGTTAATCTCCCATTTAATAATCCAAGTAACGGCGTAAAAACCGGTGATGGCATAGATAAAGATCACCATCCATTCGGTCGGCAAACTCAATAAACCAATGACACCTATGAGTTTGGGGATGATCATCCAAGTTAAGGATTCCCTCAGGAACTTACCATCTACGTGTTTGAAGCGTAAACCGGTGGTGATGCCAGAAAAAATGAGAAGGTGGGTGGCAACAATAGGTAAAAAGAACAAGGGTTGGTCTGCTACCAATAACATGAGCGGTAAGCCTAGGGCTGCACCACCAAAACCAAGGCCTGCACGCACGAAACCAGACCAAACAAAAATGGCACTAATAGCAACAAGCTGCGCAGTACTAAAATCCATGGTGTATTAGCGCTTTTGTCCGTCAATACGTACCCACTCGTCTTTAGTGACGACAGTGTGCATATCAAACCATGGCTCGTAAGCTTCTATAACGGCATTAGCCTGGTGTTCAAGAATACCAGACAAAGCAATTAAACCGGCTGGCTTGGTGAGTTCAGCCAGACGAGCGGCCATCTCGATTAGTGGGCCAGCTAGAATGTTGGCAAGTACCACATCTACGGCCTTGTTAGGGGCTTTTTCAGGCAAAAAAACGGGAATTTTTTCAGCTCCAATACCGTTGCGCTGGGCGTTGTCTATGGTGGCCGTTAACGCTTGGGTATCGTTGTCTACGCCAACCACGTGTTCCGCTCCCATAAGTATTGCGCTAATAGCTAAAATGCCGGAGCCACAACCGTAATCAATAACGGTTTTGTCTTGCCAGTCTTGCTGGGCAATCCACTGCAGGCATAATGCTGTGGTGGGGTGGCTGCCAGTGCCAAAGGCTAGGCCTGGATCCAGCATAAGGTTGGCGGCCGTCGGGTCTGGTGCAGGTTTCCAGCTTGGGCAAACCCAAAGGCGTTGGCCAAATTGAATGGGTTCAAAACGATCCATCCATTCTCTTTCCCAATCTTTGTCTTCTAGAATCTCCAGTTTGTGGCTTGGAAATGTAGTATTTGGAAAAGCTTCTTGCCAACCGTTGCCTAAGTAATCTAGCAGTACATCACCGTCTGTGTCGGCTTCAAATAAACCCATCACGCGAGTATCTTGCCACAAAGGTGTAGTGCCTTTAATTGGCTCAAATACGGGTTGGTCCGCTCCATCCAGCATGCTAACAGCGCCGGCACCGCATAGCAGTAGCATGTCCTCTAAAAATTCAGAGTTTTCAGGAGTAGAAGATAAGGTAATTTGAACCCAAGGCATTTTTTGATATCTCTAAGCTATTGCACTTAATATTTTGGCGTTAAAAAAGGGCTCAAGCTTGTCATTTACTTAATGTAAACTCCTCGCTTTCGCCCTCTTTTGCCTTGACCTATGGGTGCTTATGACGCTTGCAATGGTCACATCAGCGACCTTAGTTAGATCTTGGCTTGGGATAGACACAGAAGCAAGGCTTAGAGGCCTAACTTCTTCTCTAGGTAGTGGATATTGACGCCTCCTTCAGCAAAAAGAGCATCTCGCACAATTTCTTTTTGTAGAGGGATATTGGTTTTAATGCCATCGATAATCATTTCATCCAAAGCCACTTCCATGCGTTTTAACGCTTCTTTTCGTGTAGGTGCATGGGTGATAACTTTAGCAATCATTGAATCGTAGAAGGGCGGCACGGTGTAACCACTGTAGATGTGTGAATCTACCCGCACACCTAAACCACCTGGGGCGTGAAACTGAGTCACTTTACCCGGGCTTGGCATAAAGGTCTTAGCATCTTCTGCGTTGATGCGACATTCGAAGGCATGACCTTCAATAACCACATCTTCTTGCTTCACTGACAGTGGAAAACCGCTAGCAATGCGCAACTGTTCTTTGATGATGTCTACGCCAGTGATCATTTCTGTCACAGGATGCTCCACCTGAACACGGGTGTTCATTTCTATGAAGTAGAAACCACCGTCTTCATACAAGAATTCAAACGTGCCCGCACCACGGTAACCAATTTCAAGACAGGCATCAGTACAGCTCTTAAGTACTTGGGCTCGGGCTGTTGCGTCCATGTGTGGCGCAGGAGCTTCTTCAACCACTTTTTGATGGCGACGCTGCATAGAACAATCACGATCATACAGGTGGATTACGCCACCTTGGCCATCGGCCAGAATTTGTACTTCTACATGGCGTGGGTTCTCTAGGAACTTTTCCATATACACGACGTCGTTACCAAAAGCGCCTTTGGCTTCTGCTTTGGTTACGAAAATGGAATTGATAAGGGCTGCTTCACTGTGCACAACACGCATGCCGCGGCCGCCACCGCCCGCCGATGCTTTAATAATCACAGGGTAGCCAATTTGCTTGGCAATGCGCATGGTACGCTCTGCGTCATCGTCTAGGGGGCCGTCAGAGCCTGGTACTGTGGGCACGCCTGATTGCTGCATGGCTTTGATAGCGGCAACTTTATCACCCATTATGCGAATGGTGGCTGCAGTTGGTCCAATAAAGGTAAAACCACTACTTTCTACCATTTCTGCAAAGTCTGCATTTTCTGCTAAGAAACCATAGCCTGGGTGGATACCCGTGGCATCTGTGACTTCTGCAGCAGATAAAATACGTGGAATGTTTAAATAGCTTTCGGTAGACGAGTTTGGGCCGATACATACTGCTTCATCAGCTAAACGCACGTGCATTAAGTCTTTGTCTGCTGTGGAGTGTACCGCTACGGTCTTAATGCCTAATTCTTTACAGGCTCGTAAAATACGTAGGGCAATTTCTCCACGGTTAGCAATAACAACTTTTTCTAACATAGGGTGCTCCGGCCTTAGGCGATGGTGACCAGAGGTTGATCAAATTCAACAGCTTCGCCGTCTTCAACCAAGATAGCGGTAATGGTACCGGACTTGTCAGCTTCAATTTGGTTCATCATTTTCATAGCTTCGATGATACAAATGACGTCACCTTCTTTAACTGTTTGGCCTACTTCAGAAAATGCTGGTGCACCTGGTGATGGGCAGCGATAAAAGGTGCCAACCATAGGCGATGCCACAGCGTGCCCGCTGATTTCTGGTGTGCTTGGTGCAGCAGCAACCGGCGCCGCAACTGCCGCAACTGGAGCAGCTTGCATCACTGGAGCGGCTTGCATGACTGGCGCAGCGGCAGCCATCATCATCGCCGACGAGGCGCGGCTAATACGTACGGACTCTTCACCTTCTTTGATTTCAATTTCGTTAATGTCAGACTCTTCTAGCAACTCGATGAGTTTTTTAACTTTACGAATATCCATGGGATCTCTCTATAAATTTTGCAATGATAATTAACTGCTCAAACGGCCAATGGCGGCGTCTATAGCAAAATGGTAGCCGTCAGCACCTAGGCCGCAGATTACGCCCTCGGCAATGTCAGATAAATAAGAATGATGGCGAAAAGTTTCGCGCTGATGCACATTGCTTAAATGTACTTCAATAAAAGGGATGTTCACTCCAAGCATTGCATCACGAAGTGCTACACTAGTATGTGTATAAGCAGCGGGGTTAATAATGATAAATTGCACGCCCTGTTCAGGTGCTTGATGTACCGCTTCTACGAGTTCGTGCTCGGCGTTACTTTGTGTGCAGTCTAAAGATACACCAGCTTGCTGGCATTGAGAATGGCATTGAGACTCTATTTGCGCCAAGGTTAGAGTGCCGTAAATGCCAGGTTCTCTTTTACCAAGGAGGTTAAGGTTGGGGCCATTAAGTAGCAGAATCTGTGCCATTAAATACTTTCCATTGCTGCAACAAATTAATGAAGTTGATGGAAGATGATAGCAGGTTGGTAGGATTTTGCCGAAGTTTTTGTACTTTATTTAGTCCTAGAGGAGTCTTCTCGCGTCTGTTACTCTTAAGGGTGTAAATTATTTCGGATTCAATTTTATGACGTTGCCATACCTCCAACCTCTATTCAGACCTCGGGCTGTTATTGCGGTAAATGTGTTTTTAATGCTTACAGCCTGCGCTACCCAGCCACCAATTAGCTCTGAGGCAGTTCCTGTTGTAAACGATCAGGTTGTAGATAGGTCCTTAATACCAACCTCAGAACTGTCTTTAACCACGCCGTCAGAACTGTCTTTAACCACGCCGTCAGAACTGACTTTAACCACGCCGTCCAATATCAAACCAGTGGTACCGGTTGTTTCTGTAGCTAATAAAACCACGCCTGTGGCTGTGCAATCTAGTAACAAGCCTACTGATAGCATTGCTTTTTGGTTAGGCGAAGCCGGTTGGGCCTTTGAGCAAGATAAATTAACCACTCCTACGGGTGAAAGTGCATACTATTATTTAACTAGAGTGTTAACGAAAGAACCTCGTAACCCTCAAGCATTAGCAGCCTTGGAAAAAATCGTTCAGCGCTATTATGAATTATTACAAGCTAGCCTTACCAACGGTAAGGTGCAGCAAGCACGAGTTTTTTTGTCTCGAGCTAAAAAGGTCATGCCTAAGCATGGCCAGTTAACTACTATGAGAAAGTTGATAGAGAGCCATGCCGTTAAGCCGCAAGTGGCGGTGGGGGGTGGGCCAGAAACCGCAGTACCGGTCATGCGTAACCAAAAGCTACTTTTACCGACTACGCTTATAGATCAGCAGGATGATCGACTAGCTCAGTGGTTAGTGGTGGTGGCGCAAAAAGCCCAAAATTTGCAGGCCACTATGCTGATTGTGGCACCTAAGGACGTTCAGGCGCGCTGGGTATATCAAACCATGAATAGTGCAGATCCAGAGCAACGAATTAGGGCTAATATTAAACATAGTCAGCCGGCACGTTTAGAGGTTAACTACCTTGCTCGCAAAGATGAACTTCAAGCTTACTCCAACTAACACCATATAAGTTCGAGTTCTAGGGGCGATATGAAAGACTATATACAAGGCAATACACAAAGCAATACACAAAGGAATTAACGATGCCGAATATTAAGCAGGGATTACTCAATATTAAAGAAGATTATGTTGATGGGCGGCACTGGATTGTTAGGGCTGCTGGCGCTCTTTTGTTGGTATATTTATTAATGGCGTCGATATTAGGCTTTTATTGGAATAGCGAACCTGATGTTTCACCACTACCAAACTCCCAGACCGTAACAGGAGCAGCCACCACTAAAGCTCTACTGCATCTGGCTAACACCTTAATGGATAAACCTGGTGGTTATCTCTCGAACGATGTTTCCCTGCCGGGGGTGTGGATGGATAATATTCCTAACTGGGAATACGGCGTGTTAATTCAAGTGCGTGATTTATCCCGGGCGATGCGCAAAGATTTTAGCCGTTCTCAATCGCAGTCTACTGAAGATATGGATCTGGCTATTGCAGAACCACAATTTAACTTTGACAGCGAAAGCTGGATGTTGCCGTCAAGTGAAGGCGAATATCGTACTGGTGCCGATGCACTCATACGTTACTTGGATCGGCTGGCAGATCAGCAACAAAGTCAGGCGCAGTTTTATGCCCGTGCAGATAACTTAACGCGCTGGCTAGGCGATGTAGAAACCCGTTTGGGCAGCTTGTCGCAACGCCTTAGTGCTAGTGTAGGCCAAAAACGTTTAAATACAGACTTGGCGGGAGATGCTTCAGCAACGCAATCGACCACTGCCGCCACTGAACTAGAAATTAAAACACCCTGGTCAGAAATCGATGATGTGTTTTATGAGGCGCGTGGCGCCAGTTGGGCATTGATTCAACTATTTCGTGCCGTCGAGATAGACTTTAAGTCAGTGTTAGAAAAGAAAAATGCGTTGGTGAGTTTGCGGCAAATTATACGTGAGTTGGAGGCGACCCAAGAAACCTTATGGAGCCCTATGGTTATGAATGGCTCAGGCTTTGGTTTGGTGGCTAACCACTCTTTAGTAATGGCGTCTTATATAGCTCGTGCCAACGCGGCTATCATAGACTTAAGGGGGTTGTTAACTCAAGGTTGAGCTGTAAATTGCCTCATTGCAAACGCAGTGAGGCAATCGTGAAGAACTTAGCCTTTGTAAGCAGCAGCAGCCACTTGGATTTTGGCCTTGGCAGACTCTACGCCTTCCCAGCTTTCAACCTTAACCCACTTACCTTTTTCTAGGTTCTTGTAGTTTTCAAAGAACTCTTTGATTTGGTTACGTAATATTTCTGGTAAGTCGGTAATGTCCTGCACGTCGTTGTATGCTTGTGTTAGCTTTTCATGAGGTACAGCTAGAAGCTTAGCGTCTTCGCCAGCTTCATCAGTCATGTTCAAAACGCCCACTGGGCGACAACGGATAACACTGCCTGGTACAACAGGGTTAGGCGTAACAACTAATACGTCTAGAGCATCGCCATCGTCGGCAAGGGTGTTGTTTATGTAGCCGTAGTTGGCTGGGTAAAACATTGGTGAAGCCATGAATCGGTCAACAAATAAAGCATCTGTGTGTTTGTCAATTTCGTACTTAACGGGGCTGCTGTTGGCTGGAATTTCAATCACAACGTAGATGTCGTTAGGTAAATCTTTACCGGCTGGGATGTTTTGGTAGCTCATGATCTAGTCTGATCCTAATAATGGTTAATAACGGTATGATAACTAATATAGTACCCAATATGGCAATTAGGCTTGGTGGTAACGATTGACTCGCTCAACTTCTTCTTTGGAACCTAAAATCACCGGCACACGTTGGTGAATATGGTGAGGTTCTACGTCCATGATAGGTTTCTGGGTATCGCTGGAGGCGCCACCAGCTTGCTCAATTAGGAAGCTCATGGGGTTGCCTTCGTACATTAAGCGTAGTTTGCCAGCTTTACTTGGGTCACGGCTGTCATAGGGGTACATAAATACGCCACCACGGGTCAAAATTCGGTGTACTTCAGCTACCATGGAAGCAATCCAACGCATGTTGAAACGCTTGCCTAAAGGGCCGTCCTCGCCCAGCAACAAGTCATTGACGTAGGTTTGCATGGGTGCTTGCCAAAAGCGTTGATTTGACATGTTGATAGCAAATTCTTCTGTACTTTCAGGTACTTGAATTTGGTCTTCTGTTTGGTAAAAAACGCCATCAGCGCCTAAGTTATACATAGCCACACCATTACCTGTAGTGATGGCAAGAATTACAGAAGGTCCATACAAAACATAGCCTGCAGCTATCTGTCTACGACCTGCCTGCAAAAAACTATCTGTGGTGACTTCTGTGCAATCATCGGGCAAAGCTAGCACAGAAAAAATGGTGCCTACGGTAACGTTAATATCGATATTTGAACTGCCGTCTAATGGGTCAAATGTGACAAGGTACTGGCCATCTGCATTGCCCGCAATAGCATCATCTTCTTCCTCGGACGCAATGCCGGCAACGCTACGATTAGCCAGCAAGGCTTGCTTTAGTAAATCGTTGGAAATAACGTCTAGTTTTTTCTGTATTTCACCTTGAACATTTTCTTGTTCAGCAGACCCATATAGGCCACTTAAGGCACCGCCACGCAGGCGTTCGGCAATGTTTTTACAGGTGGTGGTTATAGAGTCAACTACGGAGACAAGTTGTGGGTCAACTTGGGCTTGCTCAAAGGCTTGATTGAGGCTCAACATGAGATTTTTAGAGGTGTCCATTCTGGCGTATAAAATGTGAGCGTAATTATATGTTACTTACCACAAAAAGTCTTGCGGCTTAAGTCTAATTTGCTGCCCTTTTATGCAGTTCTAGTAGCTATCGTAATTTGCCTCCATGGCCGGTGGTAGCTTATACGCTTTTAGCTGGTACAATGATGTTGAAACTCACTTTTTATACAAGTTTATGAATCAAACAGACGCTCCTGTGCCATCTCTTTCAAGGGCACCTTATAAGGTAACTTTGGCCATTACTGGTGCTTCAGGCGTTCAGTACGGCTTGCGTTTATTGCAATGTCTGCTGGTGGCTCAGTGTGAAGTATCGCTAATGGTCTCTGCGGCAGCACAGGTGGTGCTGGTGACGGAAACAGACCTTAAAGTGCCCTCAGCAACGGCGGCGATGCAGGCCTTTTTTAGTGAGTTGTATGGAGCGAAGGCGGGCCAGTTACGAGTGTTTGCTAAGCAGCAATGGATGGCTCCTGTGGCATCTGGCTCTGGTGGTGGCGACGCTATGGTGGTGTGCCCGTGCAGTACCGGTAGTTTGTCGGCAATCGCTTGTGGGGCAAGTAATAATCTTATTGAGCGTGCAGCAGACGTACATTTAAAAGAGCGCCGTAAATTGATTCTGGTGCCACGAGAAGCGCCTTATTCAGAAATTCACCTTGAGCATATGCTTAAATTAACGCGCATGGGTGCGGTGGTTATTCCTGCCAGCCCTGGGTTTTATAATCGTCCGCAAAGTGTGGCAGATATGGTGGATTTTGTGGTGGCGCGAATTATGTCGCAACTTGGTTTGCCACAGACATTAGTGCCTGCGTGGGGAGAATAGAAAAATTCCAGTAATTGCGCTGGTTTTTACTCTATTTGACTTCAATTCGAGCTATAATGTGTGCGCTAGTATTTTTACAGTTTTTAAGAGATTTTTGTCATGTCTGTCGCTGATTACATGCAACAATTAGGTGCCCAAGCTAAAGCCGCTTCCGCGGTTTTGGCGACAGCGCCGACGGTGGCAAAAAACAATGCACTTTTAGCTATGGCTAGCGCTCTAAACTCTGCGAGATCTGCCCTATTAGCAGCTAATGAAAAAGATCTAGCTGCTGGCCGGGATAACGGTTTAGATAACGCTATGCTGGACCGCCTTAGGGTCACAGACGAAGGCATTGACGCCATGATGTTAGGCTTGCGGCAGGTTGCAGAGCTGGCCGACCCTGTAGGCGAAATTTCGGAAATGAGTTTTCGTCCGTCTGGTATTCAGCTTGGTAAAATGCGGGTGCCATTGGGTGTGGTGGGAATTATTTATGAATCCCGCCCCAACGTTACTGTAGATGCCGCTAGCCTATGTATTAAATCTGGTAATGCTGCCATTTTAAGGGGTGGCTCAGAAGCCACTCATTCAAACCAAGCCATCGCTCAGTGCGTAAAGCAAGGATTGCTCGCAGCAGAATTACCCGCTGCATCGGTCCAGGTAATTGAAACTACAGACCGAGCTGCTGTAGGCGAACTCATTACCCTGACGGAATTCGTTGACGTCATTGTGCCGCGCGGTGGCAAGGGTCTGATTAAGCGGGTGAGTGCAGAAGCACGTATTCCCGTGATTAAACATTTAGACGGCAACTGTCACGTGTATATTGATGACCAAGCTGATGCTACCAAGGCTATTAATATTGTCATTAATGCCAAAACTAGACGTTATGGTGTATGTAACGCCATGGAGTCTTTGTTGATCGCCGAGTCTCGTGCAGAAGAGTTATTACCTCAGTTGGCTCAAGGTTTACAAGAGTTTGATATTGAGCTGCGCTTGTGCCCGCGTGCCATGGTCCAAGTAGGAAGCTACCAAGGTACTATTGTTGCTGCCACAGAAGACGATTGGTATGCAGAGTATTTAGCAGCTGTGCTGTCCGTTAAAGTTGTAGCAGATATGGAGGCGGCTATCGAGCACATTAATGTTTATGGCTCCCACCATACAGATGCCATGGTCAGTGAAAATTACACCAAGGCCCGTGAGTTTATAGCGCGGGTGGATTCAAGCTCTGTGATGATAAATGCGTCCACGGCTTTTGCAGACGGTTTTGAATACGGCCTTGGTGCAGAAATTGGCATCTCTACAGACAAGATACACGCCCGCGGACCTGTTGGGCTACAAGGCCTAACGTCACAGAAGTATGTGGTTTTTGGTGATGGTCATACCCGAGTTTAATGCTAGCCCTGCAGCCACAGTTAAGCTGTTGTGGGGTGGCACCTTTGATCCAATACATCAAGGTCACGTGTCATCAGCCATTGAGCTGAGTAAATACTTAGGTGTGCAACCGGTACAACTGCTACCTAATAGCCAACCTGCCCATCGGCAAAGGCCCGTAGCAACAGCAGAGCAGAGGGCAGAGATGTTGGCTTTGGCTATTGATGCCCATGACGAATTAGCCATGGATACACGTGAGGTCAAACGTCAAGGGCCAAGTTATAGTGTGTCCACTATGGCCGAAGTAAGGCAAGAAATAGGCCCTATTATGCCATTAATATGGTGCATGGGAATGGATGCTTTTGCTGGGTTACGGCAATGGCATCGTTGGCAAGAATTATTAGATTATGGGCATGTGTTAGTGCTTACTAGGCCCGCAACCTACTGGCCGCAGGATCCTGAGCTGCTTACCTGGTATGCAACTCATAAAGTGGAGGACGCTAAACATTTGTTAGCTTCGCCATCTGGTCAGGTGGCCCACCTGAAATTAGGGCAACATGCGGTATCTGCGACGCAGATACGGCAACAGCTGTGCTTAGGTCTTAAACCAAGCGCAACAGAATTAGCGCCTGCAGTGGCACAATACATTGCAAGCCAAAGCCTATACGGCATTAATTAGATTTTTGGAACACGAATTATGGCTATGCCCATTGAAGACTTATTAACATTGATCACCAGCGCTCTAGAAGACATGAAGGGCAAAGACATCGTGCAGTTAGATGTGCGTGGCTTATCAAACGTCACTGACTATATGGTGATCGCTACTGGAACATCTAACCGTCATGTAAAATCCCTAGCCGACGAAGTGTCATTCAAAGCTAAACAAAGTGGTGTTGCACCTTTGGGTATTGAAGGTGAAATGAGTGGCGACTGGGTATTGTCAGATCTTGGTGATGTTGTGGTACACGTGATGCAAGCTGAAGCTCGTGAGTTCTACGACTTAGAGCGTTTGTGGAACCCAGCCCTTAAAGAAAATTTATCTAGCGTTGTAGAGCCCATCGTATAAATGAAAATTAAGTTGCTAGCAGTGGGCACTAAAATGCCTGCTTGGATCACTCAAGGCTATGACGAGTATGCTCGCCGTATGCCTAGTGACATGCAACTAAAATTACAGGAATTGGGTTTAGGTTTTCGAGGCAAAGGTGCGGATTTAAAACGTGCTATTGCTAAGGAAGGTGAACAGATGTTGGCCTCTATCCCAGCCCAAGACCACGTTATCGCACTTGATGTACTTGGTAAATCTTGGAGTACCGAGCAACTGGCTAAACAATGCGGTGATTGGCGTATGGGTGGTCGTAATGTCACTCTGTTGGTGGGTGGGCCAGATGGATTAGCCCAGGACTGTGTGGCAAGGGCGGACCAACGCTGGTCTTTATCTCCCCTCACGTTACCCCACCCGTTAGTACGTGTGTTATTAGCTGAGCAAATATACCGCGCTTGGAGTTTGCTCAATAACCACCCCTACCATAAGTAGCTGACCATATTATGCCTTGGTCACAAATGAATAATCAGCACCAAGAAGTAAGCCAATTTAAGGCACGTCTTTGGTGGGCCCTATTTCTTATTGTATTAGTCTTTGCAGGCATTGTTTCCCGGTTGGTTTATTTGCAAGTCTGGCAACACCAGCACTATGTCACTGAATCGGATGATAATCGCCAGCAATTACAAGCTATCGCACCTACTAGGGGATTAATATACGACACTAATGGCGACTTATTAGCGGGCAATCGTGCCAGTCATATTTTAACCTTAGTGCCCGAACAGTTAGCAGGTGGGCGGGGCAGTATTGATGGGGTCCTAGCCGAGTTGGCTCAAGTTATTACTATCGATGAAGGCGATATAAAACGCTTTAAACGCCGCTTAAATCAGCCCCGTAGGCCCCATAGCCCAGTGGCATTAAGCTTTCAATTGAATCAAACAGAAATCGCCCAAATTATTGTTAATCAACACCGCCTTCCAGGCGTGAGAATCGTTCCTGATTTAGTCCGATACTACCCTTCGGACGAGGGTTTTGTGCATGCATTAGGTTATGTGGGCCGTATTAACGACCGTGAACTCGCTAAGCTTGATAGCACTAATTACAGTGCCACTGAGCACGTCGGAAAGTTAGGCGTAGAACGTTATTACGAAACGGAATTACATGGAACTGTGGGCTACCAAACCGTAGAGACTAATGCCAGAGGCCGAGTTATACAAGTGTTAGACCGCCTTGAGCCTGTGCCAGGGAAGGACATTACCCTATTTTTAGATGCGCAATTGCAGCAAACTGCAGCGAAGCTGTTAGAGGGTAAGCGTGGTGCGATTGTGGCTATCGATCCTAGAACAGGTGGTGTGTTAGCTATGGCCAGTGCGCCAAGCTATGGAGCTAATCAATTCGTTACTGGCATTAGCAATGCTAATTACCAAGCACTGCGAAAATCTGACGACCTGCCATTGTTTAACCGAGCACTGCGTGGTCGTTACCCGCCGGCCTCAACGGTAAAACCAGTGATTGCCATTGCAGGTATTGACTCTGGCATCATATCCCGTAAATATTCCATTTGGGACCCTGGTTATTACCAACTTACCGAAGATGGACGCCTTTATCGCGATTGGAAAGAAGGGGGCCATGGGCGAGTCAACATGCACAAGTCTATCGTTGAATCTGTAGACACTTTTTATTACAGTATTGCCCATTTAATGGGTAATACACCCATGACAAAGTATCTCGCTCTATTCGGCTTGGGCCAGGTTACTATTGCGGATCAGCCAGAAGCCATAAAGGCTGTTTTGCCTACAAAAAAATGGAAGCGAGCAAACCGCAATGCCTCCTGGTTTCGAGGAGATTCATTAAACTTAGGTATTGGCCAAGGCTTTTTATCGGCCACACCAACACAGTTAGCAACTATGGCCATGTTACTCGCCAATAAAGGCCAATGGCATCAAATCCGAATGATAAAAGCCATCGATGGCCAGGCCGTGGAAAAGGTCAGTGACATAGGCCGCAACGACCCTAAGCAGCCAGTTAATATTGAGTTAAAGCGCACTAGTGATTGGAACAAAATCCACAATGCGATGGTTGACGTTATGCATGGTAAAAAAGGTACTGGACGACGCAGTGGTGCTGACAGCAGCTATAAAATAGCTGGCAAAACTGGCACAGCTCAAGTATTAGGCATCAAGCAGGATGACACCTATGATGCTGAAAAAATTGCCGAACGATTTCGCGATCATGGCCTATACATTGGCTGGGCACCGGCCAAAGATCCAGTGATTGTTCTAGCGGTAATAATTGAAAATGGTGGTGGTGGTAGTTCCGCTGCGGCACCTTTGGCACGTAAGCTGTTTGATGTGCGTATTTTGGGTGCTATGGCTGAAGAGAAGGCTGAAGAGAAGGCTGAAGAGAAGGATGGGGCTATAAACGATGGCTGATTTCCAACGCTGGGCCCCTGAAGCAAGAAGACACTTAAAGAAAGGCCCTGGGCTGTGGCTAAAGCTCAAGTTAGACCCATGGCTGCTGCTGGTGCTATTGGCTATAATGTCGTTTGGCTTATTGGTATTGTATTCTGGCTCTGGCTCGAGTGAAACCGCTGTGAATAAACAGTTAGTGCGATATGGTTTGGCGCTGCTGGTTATGGTCATCATCACCCAAGTTAACCTACGCCATGTGCAGCGATGGATACCCTTGTTATACATTGCTGGGCTGTTGTTGCTTGTTGCTGTGTTGTTATTTGGAGCAGGTGCAAAAGGGGCTCAGCGATGGTTAGAAATCCCAGGGCTTCCTCGTTTTCAACCTTCTGAGATTATGAAGCTAGTGGTACCGTTAACCGTATCTTGGTATTTAGCTGGCCAGCCAAGGCCACCCAAGCTAATACACGTCATAGTGGCCATGGTATTAGTGGCGGTGCCAGTGCTACTGATTGCCAAGCAACCGGACTTAGGCACCTCTTTGCTTATTGGTAGTTCTGGGGTGTTTGTTGTGTTCTTTGCGGGTTTGTTGTGGCGCTACATAATTCTCGCAATGGCCTTAGGTGCCGCGGGTTTGCCTTTGATGTGGATGGGCCTGCGCGAATACCAAAAGCAACGAGTGATCACATTCTTAGATCCAGAAAGTGATCCTCTGGGTGCGGGTTGGAATATTATTCAGTCTAAAATTGCTATTGGTTCTGGTGGTATTAATGGCAAAGGTTGGCTGCAAGGGACCCAGTCTCACCTGGACTTTTTGCCAGAAACCCATACGGACTTTATAGTCGCCGTTCTGGCAGAAGAATTTGGCTTAATTGGCGTGTGTGTGTTGCTTTCACTCTATTTTTTGGTAGTGCTTAGAGGGTTGATTATTGCCGGTTATGCCACCCATCCATTTGATCGGATGTTAGCAGCGAGTTTGACTCTAACCTTCTTTGTTTATGTAGTGGTAAACGTTGGTATGGTTAGTGGCTTGTTGCCGGTGGTAGGCGTGCCCTTGCCCTTGGTAAGCTATGGAGGCACTGCGGCAGTTACCTTAATGGCTAGTATAGGCTTGTTGATGTCTATCCATGCCCGTAGGCCTCAACGCATTTAAATTGACTTAGATAGATCAACATTTATTCAGTATAACTGATCGATAAGCGTTGAGTGACCCGGGTCATCAGTTCATAACCTATGGTGCCCGCATGACGCGCCACTTCATTGATATCTAAACCTTTGCCCCATAAACACACGGGGTCTCCTACGTTAATGCCATCTAGACCTGTCACGTCTATGGTAATCATATCCATTGATACACGGCCAACTATACCTGCACGCTGCCCGTTCACCACTACGGGAGTACCAGATACTGCGCTGCGTGGGTAACCATCACCATATCCAATAGCTACAGTGGCGATGATTGAAGGCCTTTGAGCACACCATTGCTGTCCATAGCCTACGGTTTGTCCAGTCTCGATTTGACGTAAAGAAATAATGGCTGATCGTACCTGCATTACTGGCTGTAAGCCCTTGCTAGAGGGGTGGTCGGCATCTAACGGTGAGTTGCCATAAAGCATAAAGCCTGGCCGGTTCCAATCACCATGGGCCTCTGGCCAAGCCATTATAGCAGCTGAGTTGGCTATGCTTACAGGATGTTTAAAACGCTTAGAGGTTTCTGTAAATAGCTGCACCTGATCCAAGGTGAAGTTGTTACTGGTTTCGTCGGCACTAGCAAGATGAGTGGCAAATACCATTTCCTCAGAGACATTAGAACTGGCAAACAACTGTTGGTAAAAGCCTTCCACTCGCTGAGGGTTTAAGCCCAAACGGTGCATGCCGGTGTCTATCTTAATCCACACTTTCAGTGGTTTAGTTACGCTAGCATTCAAGATGGCATCAACTTGTATAGGGTCTTCTACCATAACCCAAAAACCATGTTCGGCAGCAATAGCCACTTCGTCGGCTGTAAAAGTGCCCTCTAATAGCAATATGGGTTTGTTGATACCGGCCTTACGTAGTGCTAAGGCCTCTTCTATGCAGGCAACGCCAAATGCGGGTGCATAAGGTTGCAAGGCGGTGGCGCACGCCACCGCCCCATGACCGTATGCATTGGCTTTAACTACGGCCATGGTTTGGGCATTGGGAGCGAGTTGACAAGCCCATTGATAATTGTGAATCAATGCAGCAAGGTCAACCACAATGTGGCTAGGACGGGCCATGGGGAGATCTCTAGTAGTTAAATTTGCCTGCGCTATATAGCTTAGCTGCTTTTTCCCAAATAGGACCTGGCATACCGTCGCCTATAGCTTTGTCATTAATATGGGTGACAGGAGCGATCTCTTTACTGGAACTGGAAATCCAAATTTCGTCGGCATCAAACACTTCTTGTTTAGTGACGACACGCTCTTCTACGGCAATGCTGCCCTCATCCCGCAATACACCTAAGGCAATGAGTCGAGTAATGCCGGGTAATATTTGGTGATCTAAAATAGGTGTAATAACGGTGCCATTTTTGACAATGTAGGCATTACAAGCACCACATTCGGTGAGCTCATCGTTGCCATTAAACAACAGCACTTCACCACTTCCCTGGCTATAACCCTGCTGATAATGCATCACATTACCGAGCAACGAAATTGACTTTATGTTACAACGCTGCCAGCGCTGATCTTGCATAGTAGTTACTCTATACGCATTCACTTTGTCTCTTTCTGGAATAGGAGCAGGCGGTATGTCCGTAGGCATGGCGAACACGGTAGGCGTTACACCTTTAGGGTATGGATGATGACGTTTAGTGTCGGCCCCACGAGTGACGTGCAAGTACAAACCAACTTGGGTGTTAGGGTTGCGTTGAATAATCTCTTGGCACAGTACGCGCCACTGTGCATGACTCCAGTTTAGTTCAATTTCCAAGGCGCCTAAGCCCTCGATCATACGGTCAATATGGGGACCAAATCCGACCATTTTCCCAGCGTAAGAAGGAATGACTTCATAGATACCATCACCAAACAAAAAACCTCGATCAAGAGGGGAAATACGGGCTTCTTCAATTGGCATATAGGTGCCATTAAGGTAAACAATGCTCATAACTTAATCTCTAATAATTTGACTAACCAGTTGGCTGGCGCTATCGGCTAGTAACTGTGGTAACAAGCGGTCTTCATCTTGGCGCCAACCGCAGCAAAATTTTAATTTTGGTGGTGCTGGATCAACATTAAATGCGATAAGCCGTTCGGCCCTTAACGCATCTTCGACAATAGGCTGCGGCAGTAATGCAATGCCAGCGCCTTGTTCGGCCATGGCTAACAAGCCAGACACGGAATTGCTAGTATGAAATTTAGGCTTTTCTACCACTTGGCTAAACAATTCTTGTAAGTGTTTACCAGGTCCGGTGGCCGCAGGAAAGCTTAAGATTGGGCAGCGGCTTAGGGCTGTGATGTCCATGTTGCGGCTACCCTTAGCAAAGTGAGGGTTACCAACCCAGGTTTGTGGGAGGGCGCTTAATGGCTGTGTATTAACGGTAATGGCTTGCCCGGTGTAGACCATCAGAGCTAGGTCCAGCTGATGCTCTTCCAGCTGTTTATATAACGCTAATGACAGGTCAATAGTGAGTTCAAATTGAATAAGGGGATGCTGTTCACGCCAGACTTTTAACAAATCCCTTAGCCATAAGTGCGCTACAGTATCTGCAATACCAATACGAAACACACCTTGTTGGGGCGCATCATCTTGTAGCTGGGCTTTCATTTCATTACTGATCGACACTAAACGTTCTGCAAAAGGCAGTAGCTGTCTGCCACGGGCAGTGAGCTTGGTGCCACTTTGATCGCGCTTAAATAACTTAACACCCAAATCTTCTTCGAGGGTGGCAATACGTGCAGAAATTGCAGGCTGGGAAGCATGTAACTGAGCTGCAGCACCATGAAAACTGCCTAAGGTCGCTACCTTTATAAAGCTATTGAGGTTCCGAAGACGCACATTCTGCTCCTACATTTAATGGGCTGAACAAAACTAATTACTAAAACCGGTTATTTGGCGCAATTGCTCAATCACAGATTGACCTTCACTCACCGGCAAGCCATCTTCTGTGAGTTGATTTATACGTGTCACACCATCCACGCTGCCAAGGTCTGATAAATATTGCAAAATAGCTAAGGGATCAATTTTAGCTAATAAATCTTGTCCCTGCCATAGGCCGAGGAAGGCGATCATACCATAAGCGCCCCAGTTAGAAACGTCGGCAACGATGAGCTCATCTGCGCTGGTGACCGCAGGCACGATATCAAGCTTTTCAAGCACATGAATAATTTTCCCCATGCCTATTTCATTACCCCCATCACCCACAGCAATAGTGGGGCAGTCAGCCCATGTCATAAAGCCATCAAAACAAGCGGTTCGCTCACTGATACTTTCGCCACGCATGTTGTAATACCCACCATCTTGGGCCTGACCTGGACGTTCGATAGAAACAATGGCTTGGGGATTAAAGTGCTTAAGTGCTGCTAAGGTATCAGCTTCTACATGGGTATGATCACCTACACGGATTTCATGAGTACGATAACGCCCGGCGAGCGCGCCCACCAGAGGTTGGCCACACACAATCACGGGTACAGCGCCTAAGTGCTCTAGACTGTCGTAAAGGGCGATCGTGCCCACAGGTCCATCGGTCTCAAAAGTGCCTACCACAGGGAATCCAGTGCCAATAAGCACCGTGGCACCTGGCTTACCCTTAATGCAGTTTTGTAAAATATGGGCAGCCCGCAGGCAATAGCCTGCTGCCAATGCTGGCTGCACTTGGGCCATGCCGCGAGGGTTGCGGGCCACCAAGGCGTTTTCAATCTGTTGGCTTAGTTGTTGGTCGTTTGGCATGGTTAATCCTTCAGTTGCAGCAGTGCAGTGGCATCAAATTTAAGCTGCGCCAAAGTATTGATAGTATGGGCTTGGTGTAAATCCACGGCTTCAAAACGCAGGGTATCACCAGGCCTTAGTTGGGCAAGTCGTGCCGTATCACGGGCCATAACGGCGCCTATTTTGGGGTAGCCACCAATGGTTTGGCGGTCATTAAGCAATACAATAGGCTGTCCATCTGCTGGCACTTGAACGGCGCCTAAACAAATACCTTCAGAAAGCATTTGTTGAGATGGACAGGATACAGCTGGCCCTTCAAGACGCATGCCCATGCGGTCACTCCGATCAGTGACGGCATATTGGCCATGAAAAAAACGAGCCCTTGTAACAGGGTCGAATTGATGATGTTGATAGCCAGGTAATAGACGTAATACTGTATCTGCACCATTTTTGTCGGTGCCCTCTTGTCCGTACAATGGCCAATGCGCTTCAGGCAATGCCTGGCGTAACAATGTAGTGATTTCGGTGCAGGGTAGGCTATCATTGGTTGCAAGCTTAGCGCCATTCAAGCCACCTACTTTTTCACGCATTACTGTGGCGCTGCTACCAAAACTTGGGCTAATGTTAAAGCCACCGGCCACGCCTACATAACTGCGACAACCATGGCTAGAATAACCAAGTTTTATCTCGTCTCCGTTAACCACTTTGTGGCTGCTCCATAAGGCTTTATTAACGCCATTTATGGTTAAATTTAAATGGGCCCCTGTTACGCAAAAGTAACTGTCTGTTTGGGCTAGTAGTTGTAAGCCACCAAAGCTGACCTCAATAGCACAAGCGTTAGGAGTGTTGTGCAGCAATCGATTGGCCCATAAAAATGCTTCACTATCCAATGGCCCACCAGTGGTCAAGCCAATGTCATGCTGACCAAAGCGACCAAGGTCTTGTATTAGGCTAAGTAAGCCAGGCTGGAGGACTTTAAAGCTCATGCAGCTGACCCCCCATAGCTAGGTATTGTTGCTCATCTATGGGATCAAATTGTACACGATCACCTACGGATACTGGCATATGGGGTTGCTTTGCAGCGTTAAACATAGGCGTAGGGCAAAGGCCGATAAGATTCCATCCCCCAGGAGAGCTTGCTGGATATACTGCAGTTTGGCGGTCTGCTATGGCGACAGCGCCAGCAGGCACTTTAACCCTAGGGGTGGCCAGCCGTGGCGCAGCAAGACGTTCGTCTACTTCGCCTAAGTAGGCGAAGCCTGGAGCAAAACCAATGGCATAGACACGGTATTCTGTGGCGCTATGAATGGCGATGACTTGCGCTACCGAAAGTCCTGCATTTTGGGCTAGTAGTGACAGTTCTGGACCATACTTAGGGCTATAAAAAACCGGCATCCTAACCAATTGACCGCTATCTTGGTTAAGTTTCTTGGGTGCGTTCAATATGGACCTTAGGGCTTTTTTTGCCCATAAATGATCGCACTGTGTAGTGTCATAAATAACCAGTAGGGATGCATAGGACGCCACTAAATCAATTAAACGATTACCAAAGTGTTGTTTAATCTGCTCACAAGATGCCGCAATAGCCGCACTTACGACAGGGCTAATGTGTAAGCTATCAGGATCACCGAAATAGACCATATAACTATTTTCACTGGCTATTTCTATATGTGCTTGTTTAGTGCTCATGGCTTTAGGTTATGCCTTGCCAGCCAATGGAATATCCATTAATTGGCGAATTGACGTAATTGCTGCAATGCCGGCATCATTGTCTCCGTGCACACAGAGGCTATCTACCTTAAGATGCAAGGTTGCACCACTGGCGCTGGTAATCGTGCCGTGCTGCGTTAACTGTTGTACTTGTTTGAGCATGGCATCATGATCTAGTACGGCGCCAGCTTTAGAACGGGCCATCAAACTACCATCATCTTCATAACAACGATCGGCAAAAGCCTCAAAGTACAATTCCAGCTGCAAGTCTTGTGCCTGTTGTAGATGCTCCTCAGCGTTCGCGTTGGCTTGCAGCATTAATTTTAATGGCGGATTTGCTTCCCTATTGGCCGTTGCTCGGGTTGGGTAGCTACTTACTGCTTGCATAATGGCATTTCGCACCGCTACTTTACTCATCATGTCGTTGTACAAAGCGCCATGGGGTTTTACATAACTTAGTGTTAGCCCTTGGCATGCAGCCATGCCTTCCATAGCGGCGATCTGATAATGCATAAATGCAATTATTTCTTGCTCTGAACAGTTCATGGAGCGGCGCCCAAAACCCACCAGATCTGGGTATGCAGGGTGAGCACCCACCATCACCTTGTGTTGCTTTGCTAATGCCAAAGTGTGTTGCATTACCTGTGGGTCACCTGCATGAAAACCACAGGCAATGTTAGCTTGGTCAATGTGCGGCATGGCTCTGGCGTCATGGCCTATAGTCCAAGAGCCGTAGCTTTCGCCTAAATCGCAATTAAGCAACATAAAATCTTCCTTGCCTAGAATATGGCTAGTTGGCTGTTAGGTAAATCGGTTACCAGCATACATCCTGGCGCATGGGTAATACAAAATGGTGGTTTAGCATTTTCAACGGCCACTTGTGGGGTTACACCACAGGCCCAGTAGACTGGAACTTCGCCTTCGTTAACGGTAACCTTGTCTCCAAAATCAGGCTGGTTTAGATCCCCAATGCCGATCTCGCTGGGCTCTCCAAAGTGTACTGGAGCCCCATGCACAGATGGGAAGCGGCTACATATCTGAATGGCTCGGATAGCGTCAGAGGGTTTGTATGGGCGCATACTTACTACCATGTTCCCTGCAAATGGCCCTGCTGCTTTACAGGCAATGTTGGTGCGATACATGGGTACGTTTACACCTTCTGTAAGGTTACGAACATCTAGGCCGTCGGCTAGCAGCGCTTCTTCAAAAGAGAAAGAACAACCCAGCACAAAAGCCACTAAGTCGTCACGCCAATGGTCTAGAATATTGGTGACTTGATGTTCAGCCTGACCATGATTAAATAGTCTATACTGGGGTATGTCAGTGCGCAGGTCGATGTCTTTGCCCAGGCTTTTTAAACGGAAGTCGCCAGGGTTTTCTGACATGCCAATAATAGGGCATGGCTTGGGATTTAGGTGGCAGAATTTTAAAAAGTCATTGGCATACTCGGCGGGTAAAATGCACAGGTTGCCCTGCACGTAACCGGGACATAATCCAGAGGTATTGCTGGTCATAGACCCGTTACGAATCTGTTGCCTAAGTTGCAGTGGTGAAAGGGTCATAGGGCTTCCGACGATTAATGATGGCTATATATGTAGTAACATGTATTTTGCAGGCCAAGGGGGGTAAGTGTCTAATTAAATCTATTTCGAGTATTGATAGATATATTCTATCAATAATTGGCTTATTGATAATTTAACGGCTTAATTGATAGCTTTTATTGAGAAGAAACAAAACCAGCACGATGTGGGTATAAGCTGGCGACGTGGAATTTCCAAGGAGAAGGATGTGAAAAAGATAGTATTAGGTTGTCTGCTCGTTGGACTTTTTAGCGTACATGCTGATGCTGGTTTTGACCACAGAGATGACGTTTCACAGTGGCTAGATGAAGCTGGTGGTTTAGGGTTTACTAAAACTGAGGTGGCGCAGTATTTGGCACAAACTACAGCTAAACCAAGTATTGTGCCGGTGTTACGTAACGCTCCGGAACGCAAGCTATTATGGAGTGGTTATCAGCAGCGGCTGGTGACCTCATCGCGTATTAAACGAGGCCGAGGCTTTGTCAAAAAACATGCTGCCCAATTACATTTGGTGGCCCAAGAAACTGGAGTTGACGCGGCCATTGTTGCAGCTATTGCAGGCATAGAAAGTAATTACGGCGCTAACATGGGAAAGCATTTAACCTTGCGTGTGTTGGCAACATTATCATTTGACTATCCCCGCAGAAGTGAATTTTACCAGCGTCAATTAGCGGAGTTCTTCCGCCTTTGCTATAGCCAGGGCTTAGATCCCACACTGGTTAAAGGGTCTGCAGCAGGCGCGGTGGGTATGGGGCAGTTTATACCCACAAGCTATCGTGATTTTGCGGTGGATGGCGATGGCGACGCGCGCATCGACTTATTCCACAGCGAGGCTGATAATATAGCCAGTATTGCCAATTACCTTGCCCGTCACGGTTGGGAGGCTGGTGCACCATGGCTGTTGGAGGTGGACACACAAGTGGAACCAGTTTGGCTGAGTAAAAAGGTCAAGCGACAAGGAGTGGCTTTAGCTAAATGGCAGGGCAGGGGTATAGTGGTACCCACATCAGTAGATAGCACTGCGGAGTTTAATTTGTATGCTTTCTCAACTGAAGGTCAAAGCGAATATCGCCTAGCAGGAGCTAACTTCTACGCCATAACACGTTATAATCATTCCCTTTGGTATAGTCGAGCGGTGGTGGAAATTGCCCAAGGTATTGCCAAACCCTAAACTAGGTTTTCAACATGCAATATAGATCTCGACTCATTTTAAGCGCTTTTCTGGTGCTGGCTGTTAGTGCTTGCTCTAATACCAGCAGCCAGCCTAGCGGTATGTCACAATCGGCGGTGGTATCGGCGGCGAAAGCTAAAACTGAAGCTCGCTATGCCATTAAACAAGACTTGGGGCCTAAGCAGCACCTAGATATGAGTAAAGCCCCCGATGCAATTCCTAAAGTAGAGCCCCACAGCCGTGGTGGTAACAAGAGTCGATATGAAGTGTGGGGTAAATCTTATTCTGTAATGGCGTCTAGTTTAGGCTTTAAACAGCGTGGTTTAGCCTCTTGGTACGGCCAAAAGTTTCACGGTCATTTAACCTCTAATGGTGAGATCTATGACATGTACGCAATGAGCGCAGCCCATAAATCTTTGCCTTTACCAACTTACGCTCGTATTACTAATCTGGCCAATAATAAGACGGTGATTGTTAGGGTTAACGATCGAGGCCCGTTTCATGGCGATCGCGTGATTGACTTGTCTTATGCTGCTGCCAGCAAGTTAGATTATCGTAAGACAGGTGTGGCAGAAGTGTTGGTTGAGGCCATTGACGCAAGTCAATGGAGTCCTGCGCTAGAGCAAAGTATTCGCAAGCAGCGTAACTACAGCAGTTTTTCGTCATCACAAAGTGTGGCTAAGGCACCAGCTAAGTCTACCGCTAAGCCTGTTGTTCAAGCGCAGGTCTCACCCCAGAATGAAATTCGCCAACAATATAAACGTGTGGCGGACTATTACGTGCAAGTGGCTGCGGTGTCAAAGATTGGTGGCGCTTTGTTGTTGCGAAATACGCTAGTGCAAGAGCTTAGGCGTTCTAATGTATTTGTAGAGCAGGCTAGTGATCGACCCGATTTATTTCGTGTGTTAATTGGGCCTCTCACAGATGCCAACAGCGCAGTTGTATTAATGCAGCGATTGGTGGCGTTGGGGCGTGGTCAAGGGCTTATGATAAAGCCTTAATTTTCTGCCTCAAGCACTGGTCTCATGCTATAATCTTTGCCGTTAAAAATTGCCAGTGGAAATTTTGAGTTTTCATTGAGCCAACACATTAAGGTAGTTTGAGTATGGCAAATTTTGTGGCTTCGGCTAAATTACTATTCTGTAAAGTTAGACAAGCAATGCAGCATGGGCTTAGGGCTGCGGCGCTAGTCACGGCCGCAACTATGTTCCTGACTGTTAGCCTCGTTATTCCAGCACAAGCTGCTCAAGCATTAGTGCCTCAACCACCCCAACTTGGGGCTAGCGCATATATATTGATTGATGCGGTAACTGGCAAGGTCATCGCTGAAATGAACGCTGATGAAATGTTACCCCCTGCTAGCTTAACCAAGATGATGACAGCCTATATGCTGGCCTATGAGGTGGCTGCTGGTAACGTTTCCTTAGACGATCAGGTGCGCATTAGTGAAAAGGCATGGCGTACAAAAGGCTCGCGCATGTTTATCCAAGAAGGTAAATTTGTTAAGTTGGAAGACTTAATGCGTGGCATTATTATCCAATCTGGCAACGACGCGAGTGTGGCAGTTGCAGAACATTTAGCCGGTACTGAAGAAGCTTTTGCAGACTTAATGAATCAACACGCAACTCGTATGGGTATGACTAAAACTCATTTCAGTAACTCCACAGGCTGGCCAGCAGAAGGTCATTTAACTACAGCAAGAGATCTAGCTATTTTGGCACGGGCTATTATTCTTGACCATCCAGAGAATTACTTGGTGTATGCCGAAAAAGAATTTACCTTTAATAAAATTAGACAACCAAACCGTAATAAGTTGTTGTGGCGTGATAGCACAGTGGATGGCATGAAGACTGGTTATACCTTAGATGCAGGGTACTGTTTAGTGGCATCAGCTAAAAAGGATGGCCAGCGATTAATCTCAGTTATTTTAGGTGCTTCAGGCACCGAAGCTCGAGCTCAAGAATCTCAAAAACTCATCACCTACGGCATGCGGTTTTTTGAAACACATGTTCTTTACGATGCCCAAGAAGTCCTTGCCAAAGCGCGAGTTTGGGGTGGTGCAAAAGATTATATAGAATTGTTACTTGAACGTGATGTAGCCGTAACTATTCCCCGTGGCCAGGCCAAGTACATTAAAGCCACCATGGAAATTAATAAAGGTATTGAAGCACCATTGTCTGCGGGTGATGTATTAGGTAAGCTGGTAATTACCCTAGATACAGACGTCATTCTTGAGCGAGATCTAATGGCCCGTAAAGGCATGCTTGAAGGTGGCTTTTTCAAAGGCATTGCAGACACTCTGAGGCGGATAACAAGTGGGGAATGATGAAAGTTAAGCCTGAAGCCCCTAAAATTGAATTCCCCTGTGCTAACTATAGTATGAAAATTGTCGGTCGTAAAACGGCTGATTATCACGCATGGGTTGTTCAGTGTGTGCAGCAGTTAGCACCAGATCTAGACCCCAAAAAAGTACAGGTGGTTGATAGCCGCAATGGCACGTTTCAGTCCATACGTGTTGCGGTAACCGCCCAAAGTGCAGACCACTTGCAACAGATACACCAAACACTAATGGCCAGTGGAAAGGTCAAACTTGTCCTCTAGCTCAGTCGCGAATGAAGGCGTATTAATAAGACTGTTAGGCCCCCAAGCCTACGAACTAAGCTGGCAAGCGATGCAAGATTTTACCAACCAGCGAGATGCAACTACCTTGGATGAAATATGGGTGTTGCAACACCTCCCCGTATTCACCCAGGGTCAGGCTGGTAAAGCAGAACATATGCTGGACCAAGGCACTATTCCTTTAGTGCAATCGGATCGCGGTGGTCAAGTGACATACCATGGTCCGGGGCAGTTGATGATGTATCTAATGCTAGATTTAAAACGCTTAAGTATAGGTGTTAGGGTGCTGGTTGCGCATATGGAGAAAGCCCTCATCGACTGCTTACACAACTATGGTATCGCCGCCAATGCAGACACTAAAGCCCCGGGTGTGTTCGTGCAAGGCAGTAAAATAGCCTCTTTGGGCCTGCGGGTCCGTAAAGGGTGCAGTTTTCATGGCCTAGCCCTGAACGTAGACATGGATCTTAGCCCTTTTGAACGCATTAACCCATGCGGCTACCCCGGTTTAGATATGGTGCAAATGATCGATTTCACCAACCCCATTGAGTTCGATAAAGTGGCCCTTAATATGTGCCAACATTTAGTAAAACAATTGCAGTACCAACACGTTAATAAAACTCAACAAGCTTGGGTTGAACATCATTGAATATAACCGACGAGCGATAAGTTATCATGGCGACATCATACAAAGCTGAAGCAGGCGTTAAACTTCGTGGTGCCGATAAGGTAGCCCGTATCCCAATTAAAGTGATTCCCACTGAGAAAATGCCTCGCAAACCGGATTGGTTGCGTATTAAGGTGATGAGTTCGCCTGCGATCAACCGTATTAAGTCTAAACTTAGAGAGCATAAGCTGGCTTCCGTATGTGAAGAGGCTAATTGCCCAAATTTAGGGGAATGTTTTAGTAACGGTACTGCTACCTTTATGATAATGGGCGAAATATGCACACGTAGGTGCCCATTTTGTGATGTGGCCCATGGCCGGCCGAATCCTTTGTCCGTAGACGAACCTCGAGAATTAGCCACAGCTGTAGCTGATATGGCGCTTAAGTACGTTGTGGTGACCTCGGTTGATCGTGACGATTTAAGAGATGGTGGTGCGCAGCATTTTGCTGATTGTATTGGCGCTATTAATGAGCGTACACCAGGGACTCAGGTTGAAGTGCTAGTGCCAGATTTTCGTGGGCGTATGGACATTGCCTTAGATATTCTAGCGGCAACGCCTCCTCATGTGTTTAATCATAACTTAGAATCTATTCCCCGCTTGTACAAAAAAATCCGTCCAGGCTCTGACTATCAATGGTCTTTGGATTTGCTGCAGAAATACAAACAGCGGTGTCCTGATGTGTTAACTAAATCAGGCTTAATGTTGGGTTTGGGTGAGACCAACGAAGAAGTATTACAAGTGTTGCAAGATTTACGAGACCACGATGTAGATATGCTCACCCTTGGTCAATACTTGCAACCTAGTTTAAGCCACTTGCCAGTGGATCGCTTTGTACCGCCGGTAGAATTTGATGAACTAGGTGCCGCAGCGAGGACAATGGGCTTTAAACATGTAGCCAGTGGGCCTTTAGTTAGGTCTTCTTACCATGCAGATTTACAAGCCAAAGGCGAAGTGATAAGTTGAGCGCTAACGATAAAACTCTATTTTATACTGCGTAATACAACAAATAATAAAATAATATAAGGGCAAATTATGGCGATCATTCATTGGTTAGGTGCTGGACTTTCTAGCGCGCCAGGTATCAAGCGGCTCATCGGTAATGGTGCAGAATTATGGTTGTGGAACCGCACACTGAGCAAAGCCGAAGCCGTTATCCATAATTTAGAAGGTCAATGTCAGGCGCGCACCTTAGACTGGCAACAACTAGCCAACAATGTAAGCAACGGCGATATTCTAGTGTCTATGTTGCCTGGGTCATTTCACCTGCAGGCTGCCCAGTTAGCCTTAGATAGTAATGCTCATTTTGTGTCTAGCAGCTATTTAACTCCGGCCATGGAAGCCTTGAACCAACAAGCCAAAGCAAAAGGTTTATGTTTGGTAAATGAGGTAGGTTTAGACCCTGGTATTGACCATCTTTTGGCCTATGCATTATTAAATGAATACCGTGGATCTGCGGCTTATACAGAAAGTAATCGCCTGGAGTTTAGGTCTTTTTGTGGTGGTTTACCCGCTGAAGAGAATGATTTTAAGTACAAGTTTTCTTGGTCTCCTTTAGGTGTGCTTACTGCTCTACGATCTACTGCAAAATGGCGGGAAGACGGTGAAGTTAAAACCAATAGCAAGCCTTGGCTTGCCGTGCGTGATTACACTATGCCGCTGTCTAAGGACTACAGTGCAACCTTTGAAGCCATTCCTAATCGCGACTCATTGCCTTTTATGTCCCAATACCAGTTTGACCCTCAGTGGCCTGTGGACACATTTATTCGCGGTTCGTTGCGGCTACAAGGCTGGGCACATGCGTGGCAAGATATTTTCAGTTTAGTGGAATCTGCCGAAGGTGCTGATGGGGATGCTGACCTTGCTGCTAAGTCTGATGAGCTTTGGCAGCAGCATGCTTTTAAAGAGGGTGAGCAAGACCGCGTAGTGCTGTATGTAGAGCTTTTGGCTAAAAATCCAGATACTAATCAGTGTATCTGGCGCGAAAGCTATTCCATAGATGCCTTCGGTAATGACAAAGGCAGTGCCATGGCGCGCTTAGTATCAACCACTGTTAGTTTGGCGGTTGAAGCCGTTTTAGAAGAGCGTATCGGTGCGGGTGTTAGTGCAGCACCCAATGATATTGCATTAGTGTCAGATTGGTTGGGGTATTTAAACGATTACCATGAACCCATTAAACACCTTAATCAACTAGATTAACCGTGCAACAACCTCAAAATGCTGTTGTTGTAGGGGCTGGAATGGTGGGCCTGAGCTGTGCTTATGCCCTCCACCTTAGAGGGGTTAAAGTCACTATTGTCGACCGCGATCCAGTGGGAGATAAAACCTCCTATGGCAATGCCGGTGCATTAGCTATCAGTGAATGTGTACCCCACAGTTTGCCCGGCCAAATTTGGTCTATTCCTAAATGGCTACTCAACCCAATGGGCCCCTTGTCCATACGACCAGCGCACATTCCGCAACTTATGCCTTGGTTACTGGCATATCTTGGCCATAGCCGTAAAAAAAACGTAGCGCACATTGCTAAAGCCCTGCAGGCCATTAATGGCAGAGTAAGTGCAGATTATGACCCCATGTTACAAACCATCGGCTATGCAGATAAAGTGCGTGATAAGGGGTGTATTAGAGTCTACGATGATTACAAAAGTTTTAAATTAAGTGCTCAGGAGTGGGATATTCGCAAGCAGTATGGGCAAGATTATGAGCTTTTGGGTGAGAGCGAATTACGGGCCATGGAGCCTGCTATAGGGAAGGCAAAGACGTTTGGTGTATTGCAGCCCCAATGGCGCATTATTGATGATCCAAAGGCCCTTGTTGGCAGCTTGCGGGAGTGGCTAGTAAACCAGGGTGTGGCTTTGGTTGCGGCTAATGTAGATGCCTTAGTAATGCAAGATAAGCGAATTGTGGGAGTTACAACGCCTACGGGAGAGTATTTGGCAGACATAACTGTAGTCGCTGCTGGCGCTTGGTCTAAGCAATTAGCTAAACAAGCAGGCGAACCCTGTTTGCTGGAATCTGAACGGGGTTATAACACCACCTTGCCTTACCCGAATATAGCACTAAGTCATGAACTTTTGTTTGCCGAAGAAATGTTTGCGGTATCTCCTTTGTCTGTTGGTGTACGGGTAGGTGGGGCCTCGGAATTTGCTGGCTTAGCAGCTGCGCCCAACTACAAACGCAGTGATAATTTATTAGGTTTAGCCAAACGCTACTTACCTGAGTTGAACACTGAAAATGGTCAACAGTGGATGGGGCATCGGCCATCTACGCCAGACTCGTTGCCCGTATTAGGGCCTTCAGTAAAGTGGCAGGGATTGGCTTATGCGTTTGGTCATGCCCATTTAGGCATGACTCAGGCGGCGTCCAGTGGGCAAATGTTAGCGGAAGTACTGCTAGAACCAGAAAAAGCTACAGATTTAACGGCCTATAGTATTGGTCGCTTTTGTTGATAGTTAGTGGATAGGTTTACCAGCGAGTTGCATGATTAAGCCGCCCAGTAAGTCCCAGGCATTGGCTTTACTCACGCCTTTTACACACTGATCAATGGCTTCGCATTGGCGCAACATATCTTGCGCACTGCGGCTATTATGTTGTTGTGCTGCAGTGCGAAGATAGTCTTTGCGTTTTTCCCATACCCGCTCCTGCTTAAGTCCCGCCTCAACCCCTTGAGGGTGATTAATGACATTGATTAGCAGCCTAATTTCTCGACTCAGTACCCACAGAATTTCCATAGCATTGGTGCCTTCTTCCTTTAAGCCATAGAGCATAGTGAGGCTGTGGCTAGCTTGGCCCGTAAGGGCGGTATCCACCAGTTGATAGTTACTATAGCGTGCAAGGCCTCCTACATCAGCATCAATATGTTCTGCAGTGATTTCAAAATCGGCACCATTAAGGGTGAACTTCTCCAGTTCCTGAGCGGTGGCAAGTAGGTTGCCTTCAGTTCTTTGAATCAGTAATTGGCAAGCCTCTGGGGTGATTTTTAGCGCTAGTGATTGGGCTCTATTATTAATCCAGCGACCCATGTGTTGGGATTCTAACGGAAAAATTGCAATACACACCCCAACTGTGTCAAGGGCTTTAAACCATTTAGCACTTTGGCTTTTTGAATCAATTTTGCCGCTGCTAATTAACACCAAGTTGTCGGGGTTAGGCTGGGCCATAAGTTGGCTTAAGGCAGTGGCGCCTTCCTTACCGGGTTTACCACTGGGCATTCTAATTTCAATTATTTTACGGCTAGAAAAAAGCGACATAGCTTGATCTGAAGCAGTGATTTGCTGCCAATCAAAGCGTCCTTCTACGTGGAATAAATCACGTTCTAAAAAACCTTCTTGGCGGGCTTTGTTGCGTATGGCATCACATATTTCTTGCTGTAATAAAGGTTCATCACCATGCACCATATAACTGCCGGCTAAGCCTTTAGTTAAGTGCTTTTGCAGCTGGTCTGGTTTGATGCGCATGGGCGTTATTCGAAACTAAGCTGACGTGTGATACGACTACCAAGTTGTTGGTACAGTATGGCCCAACTATCGGCTTCAATACGTTCGTTAATGGTGGCGTTAGTGCCGCTTAAATCAACGTCGGTGCTCACAGAAATAGGCAGTGAAGCCTGTGCAGTGAGGTTTGTTTCTGCCTCTAATTCTACATCCTTTGGGAGAAACAGGTACTGGCTGCTTAAAGTGTAGCGCCAGGTTAAGGCATCACCATCACTATCTAAAATGAGTTCGGCTTTGTGTTTTAGTGTGCGTGTTAGTTGCAGTGTGGGTGCTGTGGCATCAGCGTCCACTACAGACTCTAAGACATCTAAAGAAACTTGATGTTGAACCAGGTCGCTCATAACCACAGAGGCTAATAAAGGGTCATCTACATAGAGATTTAGTTGGGCTGGAAAAGACTTTTGGCTTTGGCCTTGCAAATGAAAGCCGCAGCTAGCCATAACAAGGCTCAAGCATAATATACTGAGCCTGCCTAATAGGCCTAATTTTGAGGTTGTGTCGATCATTTTTTGCTTCCTATTTAGGCCAGCTTAGGCCGTGTTGCTCGGTGTTAACTAACAACAATATTAACCAGCTTATTAGGTACCACAATAATTTTACGTACCGTCATATCAGCCATAAAGCTCTGTACTTTTTTGTCAGCTAAAGCGAGTTGCTGAATGGTATCTCGGTCCATATTAGCATCAATGCTAATCTTGCTGCGGAGCTTGCCATTGACTTGTATCATCATATCAATGTTCGACTTCACAAGGGCACTTTGATCCACTTCTGGCCAGGGTGTTTGTAAAATAGTGTCTGTGCCAGAAAACGCTTGCCATAAAGTGTGACATAAGTGTGGGGTAAAGGGCGACATCAATAACACTGCAGTGCTTAAGCTTTCTGCTCTTACGGCACGGCCTTGGTCGCTCATGTCGTCAAACTTAGAAGTAGTGTTGCTCAATTCCATGATCGCCGCAATTGCTGTGTTAAAGGTAGCACGGCGCTCAATATCGTCGCTAACCTTAAGAATTGTTTCATGGGTTTTACGGCGCATGTCTTGTTGCTTTTGGTTAAGTAGACTTGCCTTTAAGGCAGGCGCAGCAGGTGCAGCTAAATGTTGGTGTACTTGTTTCCAAAAACGTTTGATAAACCGCTGGGAACCTTCAAGGCCGGCATCAGACCACTCAAGAGATTGTTCTGGAGGCGCGGCAAACATGGTAAATAAACGCACAGCGTCTGCACCATACTGATCAATCATGGTTTGTGGGTCAATACCGTTGTTTTTAGACTTCGACATCTTGCCCATACCATCATATAAAACTGCCGAGCCATCAGATTTTTTCACTGCTCCGGTAATGCGGCCTTTGTCATCGGTGATTGGATCAATGTCTAATGGTGAGATCCAGTCCTGACCGCCTTTTTCGTCTAGCTGATAGTAGGTATGAGCCAACACCATGCCTTGGCAAAGTAATTTCTTAAAGGGTTCGTCAGAGGAAACAAGGCCCATGTCGCGCATTAATTTGTGAAAGAAACGCGAATACAATAGGTGCAAAATAGCGTGTTCAATGCCTCCCACATAATGATCCACAGGAGCCCAATAGTCGGCAGATTGTGGCGCTAACATGCTGTCATTATGGTTAGCACTGGTGAAACGAGCGTAATACCATGAAGACTCCATAAAGGTGTCGAAGGTATCAGTTTCGCGTTCTGCTGCAGCGCCACACTTGGGGCAGCTGGTATTGATAAACGATGCCATTTTCTTAAGTGGAGAGCCACTACCGTCAAATTCAACGTCCGTTGGCAACACTACGGGTAGCTGATCTTCTGGCACAGCTACTGCACCACAAGTCTCGCAATTGATCACAGGAATGGGTGCGCCCCAATAGCGTTGGCGGGAAACACCCCAGTCGCGTAAGCGATAGTTGGTGGTGACTTTACCTTTACCACTCCGATCAAGTTCTGCCGCAATAGCGTCGAAGGCTAATTGGAAATCCATCTCGTCAAACACACCAGAATTAACCAGCAGGCCTTTTGCAGTGTAAGCCGCCGTAGCCACATTCACTTCAGCACTATTATCGGTAGGTCGAATCACTTGTTGGATATCAAGGCCATACTTAGTCGCAAATTCCCAGTCACGTTGGTCATGCCCTGGTACAGACATTACCGCACCAGACCCATAATCCATCAGCACAAAGTTGGCGGTCCAAACCGGTACAGACTTACCCGTAATTGGGTGAGTTGCAGTAAAGCCGGTGTCTAAGCCTAACTTTTCCATGGTGGCCATGTCGGCTTCAGCCACCTTCATGTTCTTGCAGCTGTCGATATACTCAGCCATAGCTGGATTAGTTGCGGCGGCCTTAAAGGCAAGGGGATGTTGCGGCGCTACGGCCAAGTAGGTAACGCCCATTAGGGTATCTGGGCGAGTGGTAAATACTTCTAAAGCGCCATAATTAGCCACCTCAAAACTGAGTTCTACGCCCTGAGAGCGACCAATCCAGTTGCGCTGCATGGTACGAACTTGTTCTGGCCAATCGTCTAGCTGGTCTAAATCGTCTAACAGTTGATCGGCGTAATCAGTAATTTTAAGGAACCACTGAGGGATTTCTTTGCGCTCAACTAATGCGCCAGAACGCCAGCCACGGCCATCAATCACTTGTTCGTTAGCTAGTACAGTTTGGTCTACTGGATCCCAGTTAACCACGGCATTCTTTTTATAAACCAAACCCTTGTCTAGCAATTTGGTAAAGAACCATTGTTCCCAGCGGTAATAGGAAGGTTCGCAGGTGGCCAGTTCACGGCTCCAATCGTAACCAAAACCCATACGTTTGAGTTGTTCGCGCATATAAGCGATGTTTTCATGGGTCCACTTGGCCGGTGCTACGTTGTTTTTCATGGCTGCGTTTTCAGCAGGTAAACCAAAGGCATCCCAGCCCATCGGTTGTAATACGTTTTTACCTTTCATGCGCTGAAAGCGAGAAATCACGTCACCAATGGTGTAGTTGCGCACGTGGCCCATGTGTAAACGACCGCTAGGGTAGGGGAACATAGAGAGGCAGTAATACTTCTCTTGGTTAGGATTGTCCTGCACCTCAAAGCTATTGTTAGTTTCCCAAAAAGCTTGGATTTCTGGTTCTATGTCGCGCGCGTTATATTGTTCGTTCATGGGTGCCGTAAATAGTGGTAAAGCCAATATGGCTAGGAAATGAAATCGACGCACATAATACCACTAGAGCAGCAGTAACAGGTAGCTTGATCGATAAAATTGATCGATAAGTTAGGGAGCTTAATAGCTAAGTAAAAGTGACCTGAGGCTTTGGATTATCAAATAAACCTCTAATAATCAATCAATAACAGTTGAATTCCTAATTTACTGTCGTTATAATTCGCCTCCCTTATACGGCATACGCTGGAAAAAGGTATAGCGCGCCCGTAGCTCAGCTGGATAGAGTACTCGGCTACGAACCGAGCGGTCAGAGGTTCGAATCCTCTCGGGCGCGCCAGTCTATAGTATTGATGCATTGTTTCAAATGTGTTTCAAATGAGGCTTTAAAGCCACGCTTAATAAAGGCTTACTGAAAAGTGGGTCTTTTTTTTGCTTAAATTTTAGTGCTCTTGTTGTTGTTTACTTTAGGGCTGCGCAAAGAACCGTGCAATGAAATCAGGACAAAAGCCAGATATAGGCTTGACGGAGTGCACACGATACTATAATAAATAGGTTAGCTTTAGAAAGTACACCTAGTCCTCTGCTAAGAAGGAATAAATACTGGGCATCTAACAGCTCTTTCCACATTAACGAAACGGTATACACAACCCCACCAATCCCAACTGTAGAACTATAGCCAACACAAGCTGAAAACAGCAGATGTTGCACCATTGGAAACAAATTGGGATTTAGGACAAAACAATGAGTCATAATACAAACTTAACTAGTACAACCATCAGCGATATTTTATTTCCTTATGGCATTAAAAACATAGATTCATATCAACTATTAAGCGGTGGCTCAGAAAACACCAACTACTTGATAAAAACGCCAATTCAAGATTATGTTATGACCATCGTCGAGAACAAATCGTTTGAAAAAAGTAAAGAATTAGCTGCGTTTCTCGACTATCTGGATGCAAACAATTTTGCCAGCTCAAAAATTGTAATAACGAAAGATGGCCAGGCCATTACCTCGTGGAATAACAAACCCGTCATGATAAAAGAATTCCTTCATGGTGCTATTTCAGACGATTTATCCGCAGACTTGTTAACTGACTTAGGGGCAGAATTAGCGAAGTTACATACACTACCTGCGCCTGGCTATCTGCCACAGACAGTCAGTTACGGCATCGAACGTTTTGATGAAGTAAAAGTCTATGCTGCCGAATCTTGTTTTTATGTGTGGCTAAAGGAGACAGAAGTATATATCGGAAAATTTATGAGTTCGAATCTACCCAAGTCTCTGATACATAGTGATATTTTTTGTGACAATATTATTGTAAGTAAAGATGGGAAAACTGCCACAATCATGGATTTTGAAGAAGTTAGTTATTATTACCGCATATTTGATATTGGCATGATGATTATTGGTACCTGCCGCAGTGATGGCGCTCTTTCTCTGGAGAAAGCCAAATACTTATTAAAAGGGTATCAAAAGAATATCAAGTTACAAAACAGCGAAGTGAACGCATTACAAGCATTTACTGCCTACGGCGCGGCTGCAATCGCTTTCTGGAGGCACCAAAATTTCAATTATGTGAATGTCGATACAACAATGAAAGACCATTATCTAACTATGAAGAACTTAGCTGACGACGTAATGCGTATTCCACATGCGCAATTCCAGCAATCATTAGGTATTAATATTCTGGGTTAACCTTGTAATTGCTGTTTCAGAAAGAATCAAATCAAGCGTTTCGAGTAATATTACAACATCATCTGCTTCGATTGTCAGTGGTGGCCTAATTTTCAACACGTTATTGTTGGGACCTTCCAAACCGGCAAAAATTCTATAATCTCGCAGGCGATTGACCACATAGGTGGCAACGTCTGTTGCAGGTTTTCGGTGCGACTGATGGGTGACAAAATCGACACCGATAAAGAGTCCCATGCCTCGGACATCACCGATAACTTCATGTTTTTCTTTCAACATTGTTAAACCTTCAAGCGCCTGCTTACCAACCAGAAGTGCATTAGCCTGCAAAGCTTCGTCATCTACAATATCGAGCACCTCCTTGGCCACGACACAAGACAAGGTAGAACCGCCAAACGTAGAAAAGAACTCAGGGCCTTCAGCAAAGCTGTCTGCAATTGCTCTGGTTGTAACCACCACCCCGATTGGATGGCCGTTACCTATAGGCTTACCAAGAACAACGATGTCAGGCAGTACTTCTTGCTGCTGGAAGGCAAAATAATACTCTCCTAGACGACCCAAACCAGTTTGTACTTCGTCGGCTATACAGAGTCCACCGGCAGCACGAATTTTACGATAAACGCTTTGCAGATAACCTTTTGGTGGAATAACCTGACCCCCAACACTGGGAAAGGTTTCCGCGATAAACCCAGCTAATTTCCCACCGACCTGAGTTATTCCATTAATGGCATCATCTACCTGTTGCGAATATAGATGTGCGCAGTCAGTCTCAGGTTGACGGAACTTGCCCCCATAAACATCAGGTATATCCATTAACCAAACCCAGTCAGGCTTGCCAACACCACCAGGGGCGTTGAACTTGTAAGCTGAGATATCAATTGCCCCGGTGGTATTGCCATGATAACCGTGGTCAAGTGTCACCATATGCTTACCACCTGTAACCGCTCGCGCCAAACGCAGCGCCAACTCGTTAGCCTCTGAGCCAGAATTGACAAAAAAGCAAACAGAAAGCTGTTCAGGCATTTTTGAAGTCAACTTGCTGGCGAGTGCAGATTGCGCAGGATGCAGGTAACGGGTATTGGTATTCAGGCGTTTTAATTGCTCACTAATTCTTGCTTGCAAACGGGGATTTGCGTGACCAATATGTGGCACGTTGTTATAAGCATCTAAATAAGGCCGGCCCCATTGATCAAACAAGTAATGTCTCCATCCACGCAGCAGCATGACTGGCTTGGAATAGCTCAATTTCAGATTTGCGCCAAAATCATTCTGTCGTTGTTGCAGGATCACAGATTCGTTCAATGAAACGTAACCAATTTTCTCATCAGGTAAATTCAACAACGCAGCTGGGTTGGGACACAATGCGTTCCAGAAATCGCGCTCATCCGGATCCGCAACCCCAGGCCAGTCTGCTCCTAAGCCTTCAATACCCATTGCCAGTTGAAGATGTAAGTGAGGCGCCCAGCCACCGTTCTGTTGGGGTGTTCCTAGCACAGCAAACACCTCACCAGCCTTAAGTTTTTGACCTTGATGAAGGCTCTGACAGACAGCAGGATCAAGGTGTCCATACAGACTGTAAAAGCGGTCTCCATGGGGCGTCATATGCTTGATTATAACCATGCCACCATAGTCAAGGGGCTCCAGTCGGTTTTCTATGACCTTTATCACGCCGTCCAACGGGGCACAAATTTTGGTGCCCGTTGGTGCGAAAACATCAACACCAAGGTGGACAGTACGACGATTGCTCGCTTTCCACGGGTTAAGCCGAAAAGCGTTATTGGTATAGATTAATCTGGGTTCGTTGTAATATCCCAGCGAGATGTCGGATGCAGCCGCAGTAGCATCTCCTAAAGTTAATGCTTCCAAAGACGTAAGCTCAAACGGATTTTGCGGCACACTGCATCCTTCTACCGACAGAGAATGGCAGGGTGCTTTATCCAGTGCCATGCCAATGATAGCAGCACAGTTCCCACGCACTTCCTGCGACAAATAGCGTCCCACCCTCGCAGCAGATTTTGTTACCGGCAAGCCACAGGCAACCCGTAATCTCGCTGTGACTAAAGAATGAACAATTGAAGAACTTTCAAGAAACCGCCACGCAGGACCTTGTGAAATAATCACGTAGGGATCGTCTGGTTTGTCGAGGGCTTCAATTGTTGAATTGACTACACTCACCGCCAATCGACTGCGTAGTAAAGGGTAGATCAGATCAATTTCGTCACCATCCAAAGGCAGCACTGCATGGTAAGCAGCGACAAGAGAACTCAGCGCTTGCTCAGGCTGAGTGTGATCGAGCACGATATAGGCGCCTGCGATAGCAAGATCACAAATTCTTGGGGATGAACACATATCACCAAAATCTACAATGCCAGAAATCTTAGGCTCTTCGTTCAGGCTGGCACTAACCAGTAGGTTGTAGTCATTAATATCATTATGGGTGGCAAATAATGGCAGAGCCCGAATAATATCAAGCTGGTCCTGATAATCCATCATCACCGATCTCAGTAGCTCCCTTCTTTGAGGATCGGTAATAAACGTCAGGCTATCGTTAATCCACGCCGCCTGCGTAAGATTCCATTTAAAATCTCGCTGCAGCGACTTGTGTTGAAAGCCTTCCAGTGCCAAATGTAAATTGGCGATTGAGGTGCCGAGTTGACTGATTAAATGAGGAGACTTTGGAGTGAAACCGGCGTAGTCGACACCTTCAAGGAAAGACAGAACCCATACCAGCCGGACCTTACCAGCTTCATCTACCAGCGTCTCAAAATTTCGCTCTGCTGTTGATGGGATGACTGAAGGGACATTAACCAGCTGCGAACTGGCGTGAATATGCTGTAATGCTTGGCACTGCATCTCCACTAGGCCCACATCGCACCCTGCTCTCATTACTTTCAGTAAAAAACGGCAACCATCGGCAGTCTCAGCCTTGAAATTGAGGTCAAATTCGCCAGCCAGTTTGGTCAGCTGGGTCTTGATTCCCCAAGACTGAAGCAGACAATTCTCCCAATGTTCATTCATTTAAGCACC
>Ga0209709_10000190_pt1 | contig 60541 bp, 51 predicted proteins | sample ArcticOcean_MG_C_2_FD_187435 | JGI IMG/M metagenome (GOLD analysis project Ga0209709, IMG submission 187435) | Marine microbial communities from western Arctic Ocean - ArcticOcean_MG_CB4_136 (SPAdes) (version 2) | ecosystem: Environmental > Aquatic > Marine > Oceanic | place: Arctic Ocean... | reverse complement strand
CTGGGGAAATTTTAGTATCTTCAACCGTGTGGAAAGAAACCCCAAAACACTATTCTTATAAAAAACTGGAGCCCATCAAGGTCAAAGGAAAAAAGAACAAAGTAAGTGTCTATCTCATAGAGCATGATAGTTAGGACTGGTCCACAACAAAACAAACATCGCTTTAAAAAATGAACGAAACACAAAAGAAGCTTTGTCGTACAATGACCAACTGGTTTTTGTTCAAAGCTTATGCGATCCAAAAATTGCCACTAGCACTTTTAACAGGACTCAGGGTTGTTGAACTAGATGAATCAAAGTGTGTCACCAGCGTTAAATATCGTTACCTAAATAAGAATCCATTTCGATCCACTTATTGGGCCGTACTTGGAATGGCAGCAGAACTAAGCACCGGCGTCTATGCGCTTTTGGCGACCAAAGGAAAAGAAGAGAGCGTAGCCGTGATCTTGGTTGCCACCCACGCAGAATTTGTAAAAAAAGCCACGGGCGTTACCACATTTACCTGTAGCAACTGGTTTGAATTTGACAAAGCCGTAGGTCGGGCAATTGAAACGGGTGAGCCTCAAGTAGCCACAGGGAAATCCATTGGATTAAATAGCGATGATGAAACCGTTGCAATGTTTGAGTTTACGTGGTCTTTTAAAAAACGAGACCAACCAAAGCTTGGTACTTCTTAATCGTGCGAATGATATTTTTAACCCAAGGTCAAAACCGGTATAAATGATTAATACGTCACCACCCACGATGCGATTAAAATAAACATTGTTTCAAAAAGACACATGGAGTTGTATTGGTTTGTGTTTTAAAGATGGCAGTTCATGCAATTTCTTTATTAAAATCATTTAAATAACCCCGAAAAACCCTTTTTAAAAAAAGGTCGATTTGGGTAGTTTTGCAGGCTCACTTACCTTTGTAATAACCTTTTCATTACACATCGATATTTAGGACAGGATTTCAATGAAATTTTCCACATCCAAAACGGAACTGCAACAAGCGTTACAAAAACTTTCCAAAGCTACCCCCACCCGCTCCACACTCCCTATTTTAGGTTGTGTTTTATTTGAATCATCCGAAGAAAAAACCACCCTTCGCGCCACTGATCTAGAAATCACTATCCAAGTCGAAATACCCGTAAGTCTGGAACAGGCTGGCGCTACGGCCCTGCCTTTAAAAACATTGTTGGATATCACAAATGAGCTTCCAGAAACTCGCGTTACTTTATCTGTAGACGACAAAGATCGCGCAACCATTACGACTGATACAGGTGAATACGATCTCATGGCGAAACCAGCGGATGAATTCCCCGCTGTGCCAGATACGCCCGGATCACAGCCCATTGATGTCGCAGGTGAAATGTTAAAAAACATTATTGATGCCACGTCCTTTGCTGTTAGCAGAGACGAATTAAAACCATCTTTGACTGGTGTACTGTTCCGATTTGGAAAACATGGGATAACGGCTGTTTCCACAGATGGTCACAGGTTAGTGAAATACACTCGAAAAGATTTTAATTCCAATGGTTTTACTGGCGACATGATTGTTCCCCGGAAGTTCCTTGCTTTTATGTCTGCCCAGGTATCCAGCGGCAATGTTGCGCTGTTAATAGGCGAAAACCACCTTACGGCCAAAATGGACAACGACATGGTGTTGACCCGAATCATTGATGAAAGATTTCCTGATTATGAAAGCGTGATTCCGAAGGAAAATGAAAAAACCATGCAGGCGGATAAAAACATGCTTTTGGGCGCCATTCGTCGTGTTTCTATTTTTTCCAATAAGTCTACCCATCAGGTTGCGCTGAACCTAGACGCAACATCCTGTAGAATTACCACGGAAGACCCGGAAAAATCATCCAAAGCCCAAGAGAAAATACCTGTGGAGTTTGATGGAGACGCCCTGACAATCGGTTACAATGCAGAATATTTAAAAGACGTAGTTTCCCATGTTTCTGGGGACAAAGTGATAGCGGAGTTTAGCACATCTATCAGCGCCGCATTGTTCAGCCCGGAATCAACGGAAGACCACATTGATAGTTTAATGCTTTTAATGCCCATTCGTTTGAATGATTAACTTTCTGGTTGCTATTGTCGGATGCCCATTCACCTCCTTCAATTGGTTTCGTTTCGAAATCACGACATACGAGAATTCACCTTCATTCAGGGACTTACCGTGATTTGGGGTGAAAACGGTTCTGGAAAAACAGCTGTGTTAGAAGCAATTCATGTTCTCTCTTTTGGTAAGAGCTTCCGCACCCACAAACAACGAGAAATGATTAGGAACATCGACGAATCACTTGTAATTCGTGGAGACTTTTTATCTAATAAACATCCCGATAAAGTGGCCGTAGAAGTCAAAAGGTCTTCGGGGCAAAAATTAAAATTGAACGGGAAGACTTTATCTGGTCGCAAAGAGCTAATTGGCCGAAACAACGTGGTTGTTCTTTCACCAGAGGAACAATCTATAACCAAGGGGGCTCCAGTAGAGCGTAGAAAGTTTTTTGATAAAATGTTTTCAGTGTCATCTCGCAATTATGTGGATACTCTACAACAATATAGTCGCGTATTAAAACAGCGGAACGCTGCAATTTTGAACGTAAAAGAGAACAATCAACAAGTAGAAGACCTACAAAGTTGGGATGAAAAACTAACCGAAACAGGACATAAGCTTTGGGAGATTCGGTTTAATTTTATGAATAGTTTTAAAACAGATCTCAAATCTATTGTCGGGAGATATGATAAAGATATTGAATTCAAAATATCATATCTTGATAACGTTCCCCCACTAGATATTTATCAAACTAAAATTAAAAATTCCCAAAAAAAAGATATTACATTGGGTAGAACAACTTTTGGACCGCATCGAGACAATATTACCCTGGCTTGGAACAATCGCGATCTCCGAAATTTTGGGTCCCAGGGAGAACATAAGCTTTCATTGGTTTTATTAAAATTAGCTGAATTGGTTTTTGTCCGCAAAAACACAGGCACTCACCCCACACTTTTGTTGGATGACCTTTTTGCCAAACTAGACCTAGAAAGAAGTAAAAAAATAGTCACCCTTTTACAAGGTTTAGAAACAGAATCCGGCGAGCCCGTTCAAACCATCGTAACCACAACAGACCTTTTGAATGTAGAAAAGAGCGGTTTATTGTCTGGGGAAAAAGAAAATAAAACATACCACCTGGAACGATAATGCAGCATATTGGTGGACCACTCAAAAATTTTTTAAAATCATCCGGACTTGAAAAGGGAGTAGCCCAGCAAAACGCCATGGAAGCATGGGCGAATGTTGTGGGAGAAAATATATCAAAAAACACAATACCAGTAGACGTTCAACACGGCATATTAACTATCAAAACAGAAACCCCCGTATGGCGGCAGGAGCTACATTTTCAGAAGAAAACAATCGTAGAAAACCTAAATAAAAAATTAAATAAAAAAGTGATTAAGGACATTCGATTCATATGAGCACAGAAGTACTATCAACAGAATCGGGGCAATATAGCGCCGAGAACATTAAAGTATTAGAAGGGCTGGACGCGGTAAGAAAACGTCCCGCCATGTATATAGGAGATGTCGGTAAGCGAGGCCTTCACCACCTTGTCTCTGAAGTTGTTGACAACTCTATTGATGAAGCTTTGGCAGGATACTGCACCAAAGTGGTTGTGGTGCTTAACGCCGACGGTTCCGTAACTATTGAAGATGATGGTCGCGGTATTCCTGTGGATATACACAAAGAAGAAAAGAGACCTGCGGTAGAGGTTGTAATGACCATTCTTCATGCAGGTGGAAAATTTGACAAAGGGTCCTATAAAGTTTCTGGCGGACTTCATGGCGTAGGCGTATCTGTTGTAAACGCTCTTTCGGAGTGGCTATGGGTTGATGTGAGAAGGGATGGAAAAATTCATCACCAAGACTATAAAAGAGGAGATCCTCAAAACGAGCTAAAGGTAATAGGAACTGCGAACAACACAGGAACAACGGTTTGTTTTTCCCCCGATAGTACTATTTTTAAAACAACAACCTTTGAGTATAATATTATTGCTGAGCGTCTTCGGGAACTGGCCTATCTTAATAGTGGAATAGAAATTGTTTTAAAAGACGAACGAAAGGAAGATGGCGAAGCTGATATTTTCAAATTCAATGGCGGGTTAAGCGACTTTGTACAATACCTGGACGTGAACAACAACCCTCTCCACGAAAAGGTCATTACGGTGAGCAAGGAAGATGGTGAAGTTCCCGTGGAAGTTGCCATGCGTTACGGCAACACCTACAATGAAAACATTCTAACTTTTGTAAATAATATTAACACTATCGAAGGCGGGACTCACTTATCGGGTTTTCGATCGGCATTAACGCGCGCCATGAATAATCACGCCACAAAGAACAACTTGATAAAGGGAGGTAAGAACGAAAAAATAACACTCTCTGGTGAAGATTTTCGCGAAGGACTTACTGCTATTATCAGCATTAAGGTTGCGGAGCCTCAGTTTGAAGGACAGACCAAAACAAAACTTGGAAATAGCGACGTAAAAGGCATTGTAGACACGGCTGTGTATGAGGGGATTTTAGATTTTTTAGAGCAAAACCCATCTATTGGCCGTCGCGTTATCGAAAAAGCGGTCTTGTCTTCTCGCAGCAGAAACGCTGCCCGAAAAGCAAGGGAACTGATTCGGCGCAAAAGCGCACTGGGTGGCTCGTCTCTTCCTGGAAAGTTGGCGGATTGTTCTAATCGAGACCCATCGTTTTGTGAATTATATCTCGTTGAGGGGGACTCTGCTGGTGGTTCAGCAAAACAAGGTCGCGATAGGCGCACTCAGGCTATTTTACCACTTCGTGGTAAAGTAATTAACTCTGAAAAAGCCAGGATTGATAAACTGTTATCCAATAACGAGGTTCAGTCTATGATTACCGCTTTAGGTGCGGGTTTTGGCGGCTCTGAAGATGAAAATGGCGAAAGATCTCCGGGGGATATAGATATTGAAAAACTTCGTTATCATAAAATAATTATTATGACAGACGCTGACGTGGACGGGTCTCACATCCGAACCCTCTTGTTGACATTCTTTTATAGGAAAATGAAAGAAGTTATTGACGGTGGCTATCTTTATCTTGCACTTCCTCCGCTGTATCGACTTTCCCAAGGTAAAAAAGAAGCATATGCCTATGATGATAATGAACGCGACCTTATCATTGAAAGGATGAATAAAGATAATAAAAACACAAAAGTGGCTATTCAGCGGTACAAGGGTTTAGGTGAAATGAATCCTGGTCAACTTTGGGAAACCACCATGGACCCAGAGCGCAGAACTTTGTTGCAGGTTACGGTAGCAAGCGCGGGTGAAGCAGCGGAAACATTCCAAAATCTAATGGGAAGCGACGTAGAAGCTCGCAGAACATTTATTGAGAAAAACGCAAAATTTGTCGTCAACCTTGACGTATAAACCTTAGGAAATATTTATGGTCGATTTTAATAGAGACAACACACTTCCACGTGACATCGTGGATGAAATGAGGGAGAGTTATCTTAACTACTCCATGTCGGTTATTGTTTCTCGGGCTTTGCCCGATGTGCGCGATGGGTTAAAACCAGTACATCGCAGAATTTTATTTGGTATGAGCGAATTAGGGTCCAGTTGGAATCGCCCGTATAAAAAATCTGCTCGTATTGTGGGTGATGTATTAGGTAAATACCATCCCCATGGTGATAGCTCCGTCTATGATGCGTTGGTACGTATGGCTCAGAGTTTTTCCATGAGATATAGACTGGTAGACGGACAAGGAAACTTTGGTTCTATTGATGGCGATAATGCTGCCGCTATGCGTTATACCGAAACTAGAATGACAAGAATGGCCAGTGAAATGTTGAAGGACTTAGATAAAGACACGGTTGAGTGGAGTGCGAATTTTGATGAAACATTAAAAGAACCAACTGTACTTCCGTCTACCGTTCCAACGCTTTTAGTTAATGGTTCTGAGGGAATTGCGGTTGGGATGGCCACAAAAATCCCACCCCACAACCTTATAGAAGTTATTAATGGCCTGATAGCCTTAATTGAAAACAAAGACATTAGCACCGATGAAATAATGCAGCACATTAAGGGTCCAGATTTTCCGACAGCGGGACTTATTATGGGCATGGATGGATTAAAAGACGCATATACGACAGGACGCGGAAAAATCAAAATGCGCGCACGGGCCCACATCGAAACAAACAAAAACGGGAAAGACAGTATTGTTATTACAGAGGTCGCCTATCAAACCAATAAGGCGAATTTGGTTGAAAAAATAGCAGATCTTGTTCGGGATAAAAAAATTGAAGGCATTACAGATCTTCGGGACGAATCGGATAAAGACGGTATCCGGGTTGTGATTGAAACAAAGCGCGACGCAGTACCAGAGGTCATTTTAAATCAATTATATAAACACACCCAACTTCAAGATACATTTGGAATTATTTTACTCGCACTGGTAAATGGCGTCCCCAAAATCATGCCTCTCAAAACTATTTTAAACCATTTTGTGGATTTCAGACATGAAATTGTGGTGCGAAGAACAGAATTTGATTTAAAAGAAGCTGAAGCACGGGCCCATATTTTAGAAGGGTTAAAAATTGCACTTGACAACATTGATGAAATAATTAAAATAATTCGAGGCAGTAAAGACTCAACCCAGGCTAAAGAAGGACTCATGAATGGGTTTAATCTTTCTGAAATACAATCTCAGGCTATTTTAGATATGCGACTGCAAAGACTAACGGGCCTTGAAGTAGATAAGGTTGTTACCGAATACCGTGAAGTCATCAAAGTCATTGCTAATTTAAGAGGCATTTTAGAAAGCCGTACCCAGCGGATGGAAATTATTAAAACAGAACTATTAGAGGTTCAAGAACAATATGGCGACGAACGCCGTACAGAAATTATTCCAGTGGATTCCAACTTTACCATGGAAGACATGATTGCTGAAGAGGAGGTTGTGTTGACCGTTACCCATCTGGGCTATATCAAGCGGACAGCATTAAATACTTATCGGACACAGCGAAGAGGTGGCCGAGGGGTTCAAGGCGCCATGAGCAAAGATGAAGACTTTGTTGAACATCTTTTTATTGCCAACACTCACAATTATATGCTCTTTTTTACGGATCAGGGAAAGTGTTATTGGTTGAAAGTTTATGATATCCCCCAAGGTGGACGGGCTACACGCGGCCGCGCCATTGTGAATTTAATTGGCTGTGCGCCAGGTGAAAAAGTAGAAGCATTTGTGAGTGTGAAGGAGTTTGATGACGACCACTATATTGCCATGGCTACGCGGAATGGAATTGTGAAAAAGACTGTTTTATCTGCTTATGGAAAGCCAAGAAAAGGCGGTATTTATGCCATCGAAATTCGAGACGGAGACAAACTCATTGAAGCGAGAATCACCAATGGTGAACATGATATTCTTCTGGGAACTTATGAAGGAAAGTCGATCCGATTCTCTGAAAATAATATCCGAGCAAGTGGGCGGAAAACCATGGGTGTAAAAGGCATCACCCTGAGCTCGAAAGAAGATTATGTTATTGGAATGCTTGTGGTACGTCGCGAAGGAACCATTTTGGTTGCTACCGAAAAAGGGATGGGAAAGCGCACCGATGTGATTCAGTATCGCACCCAAACCAGGGGCGGTAAAGGAGTCATGACCATGCGCTGTACAGACAAGACCGGGAAAATGGTAAATATCATGGAAGTGGTGGATTCAGATGACTTAATTGTTATTACCGACTCCGGTGTTTTGATGCGCCAACCCGTAGCGGCGATCCGAACCATCGGCCGCGTGACTCAGGGTGTGAAATTGGTAAAATTGGATGAGGGCGCCAGCATATCATCAATTACGCGTGTTATCAGCGAAGATGCAGCAACTAGCAAAGAAGAAGTGGAAGACACCCAAATTTCTATTGATGACACCCCACCCCCAACCGGAGAAGAATGAGTCTCAAAGACACGATAAAATCGATTCGATCCAAGATTGAATCAGCACAAAAACGGGGTGGCTTTAGTCACCCCGTTCAGCTTATAGCCGTCACCAAAACGCATCCCTTTTCTCTGATTCAAGATTGTTATGACGCAGGCATAACAGCCATAGGTGAAAACAAAATTCAAGAAGCGTCGCAAAAATTTGAATCGTTTGAAAATATGCAAGACATAACCCGGCGATTTATTGGCCACCTCCAATCCAATAAGGTGAAGAAGTGCCTGAAAATGTTTGATACTATCGATTCAGTGGATTCTTTAAAGCTGGCAAAAAGAATTTCCGGTGCCGCATTGAGTCTGAATAAAACAGTCCCCGTTTTATTAGAGATCAACACCAGCGGCGAGGTTCAAAAACACGGTTTTCTTCCCAATCAACTCGATGAGATTATTGAATGTTTTAATGAAACAAATATAAAAATAGAAGGACTCATGACTGTTGGTCCAAAAACAACTGAAGAAAAAAAGACCAGAAATTCATTCATTCAATTGAGAAAAACGCGAGACTCCATCAGCGAATTGCTCAATCAACCAAATTTGCGAGAACTATCAATGGGTATGAGTGGTGATTATGAGATTGCCGCGGAAGAAGGATCATCTGTGGTGCGATTAGGGACAGCGCTTTTTGGCAACAGACGAACGCCAGACACACCCAAATAAAGGAGACAGCATGTTTAATTCGATAAAAACCTTTTTCAATCCGCCGTCAATTAGCGTTAACGAAGTAAAAAGCGATTTAAATTCAGAAACAAGTATATTGCTTGATGTTAGAGAAAAAAACGAAAGAACCATTTGCCATATTCCAGAATCAGTACATATTCCCATGAGAGAACTAAAGAACAGATTGAATGAGTTGATACCAAACAAAGATAAAAAAATTATAGTGTATTGCGCATCGGGCGCCCGTTCTGCAATGGCGACAGCCGTTTTAAACAAGAATGGATTTACAGCATTAAGCATGACCGGTGGAATAAGCGCTTATATATAAGTTTTTTTCAATAAGCCATTAATTAAACCAAAAATTAGATAGAAAAAATCATGATAAATGTTCGGCAGTTATTTGACCAAGACACATGGACATATACTTATTTAATTTTTGATGGCGAGTCCAAAGAATCTGTTTTAATTGATCCTGTTTTGGAAAGAACAAACAGAGATCTATCTCTTGTTGAAAAGCTTGACCTTACTTTGATCGGCGTTTTAGAAACTCACGTTCATGCAGATCACATCACAGCCGCAAAAGAAATAAGAAACAAGACAGGCGTTAAAATATATTACGGGTCAAAAACAGGGGTTAAGGGAGCAGATGTTTTACTAGGTGACGGTGACCAAATACGCCTAGGTGACCATTATATATCTGCAATCCACACTCCCGGACACACTGAAGGATGTATTACTTATTTTATTGATGATAAATTATTTACAGGAGATACGCTATTTATTGGCGGTACGGGTCGAACTGATTTTCAAGGAGGGTCGGCCAGTAACACATTTGATAGTTGTCGAAACAAACTTTTTATTTACCCAGACAGCACTTTCATTTATCCCGCCCATAATTATGAAGGACTTACGGTTTCCACGGTGGGAGAAGAGCGAAACTCGAACCCCAATGTTGGAGATAAAATAAAAAAAGAAAACTTTATTAAGAATGAAAATAAAAAAGAGAGACCTTACCCGCGAAGATTTGATGTTTCGGTCCCAGAAAACATGAAATGTGGTTCTAGTACTTAAGTTGTTTTTTAATTATTTATAAAAATCTATATATTTTTTAATGGGTCTATCCAGGGAATCATAAAATTTAAAAGGCGCCGATAACTTAGCGAAACTTGCCACGCGCCCACTCGTTGGTCTACCTTACTTTCTGTTCCTGAAAAGGTGCCGCCCATAAAGAATGGTTTTTGAATATTCACACCCACCCCTCCAATTGTCGTATTCCACAAAACACCACCCCCAACCGTTATAACTGTCGCACTGGAATTTGGTGCAGCTAGACCATTCCAATACGCTTCGGTGGTATGTTGCGCGATCATGCTACCTCCTAGAGATCCTTTTATTTTTGGAATCAGTTTTGAAAAGACCGTTAAAGATAGGCTATATAATTGAGAAGCTTTATACCCATAAGTGTTTTTATTTATGGGTAATTCTGCCATTATTGTACCACCCATGAAAACAGGGTTTGTCATTTGTTTTTTAAAATACTGCATCTCAAGAATGCCTTTATACACGCCTTCGCTCATGCTAAAATGACGATGCTCTGTTTTTTTTTCTTCACCGCTTAGAAAAAAGGGGTCAGACGTAAGGGCATTTTTTGAAGGAATCACCAATCCGCTTCCGAGAAACCACCTCTTTCCTGCGCCTTGGCCGTCATTAAAAGCAAGATAACGGAAAACAAAACGCGTATCACCCAGCATCCCGCCTTCGGCGTTTTTAAAATCTGAATTAGTTCCTTCGTCTCGGTGATGAATGGTGGTGGTGTCTCCATCCCAGGTCATGATTCGGTTTCCAATTGACTGTCCAAGGGTAAAATTCCAGTAATTAGAAAGGCCAATAGTTAAGGTGGGCGTAAAAACGACAGATGTCAAAGTTCCTTCATGGTCAAAGCCTTCGCCCGGACCCGGAAGCGCATCATGCCACCAGTCAATATATTGATTCACATTATCCAAGCCAAACATGACTTGTCCTGCCCAAAGGCCCACTCCTCTATCAGAATTGCCGACCGGCAATGATGGATTACTTCACAACGCTCACTGTCCGCGTAGAGAGAGCACTAGTAAAAGGAATGTAATAATGATTTTCATGGGGCAATAAATTATGGCTCTATTTTATCAAAACTATATAAATAAAAGCACAAGAAACGGGACCTTTCAATAAAATGATGTAATTTAAAAACAGAAATATTTTTTATATTTAGAACAGTGTTTTTGCCAAGCCGATTATTTTAGGCACCTACGCAAGCACTTCTCCAGATTGGGCTAATTCTTTTGCAACAGCTATCCCTAGTTTAATATTATTAATCGCTAAAGCCCGATTTGTTTCCAAGCTTCTCCCGGATGTTTTATCCAAGATGTCTTTTAGCAAAAAAGGCGTTAGCTCTTTTCCTGTAATCTTTTGTGTTCTTGCCGCTTTGCAAGAAGCATTAATAATGGAATCAATTTCTTGGGCTGGGATTTCATCTTTGACTGGAACTGGGTTAGCCACGAGAACAGAAGCAGATAGTTTTGCGGAAATATTTTCTCTAAAGAGAGCGGCAATACCACGAGAAGAAGATATAGAATGAATGCCAAAACATCCCGACGATTGTGAATAGAAAGCGGGAAATTCATTTGTTTTATATCCAACAACGGTAATACCAAGCGTTTCCATCATTTCTAATGTTTTAGGTAGGTCTAATATGGCTTTCGCACCAGCAGAAACAACAACCATTGGAGTATTGGCCAAGGCAAATAAGTCTTGGGAAATATCAAATGAATATTCTGCTCCGCGATGAACACCACCGATACCGCCCGTTGAAAAAACGCGAATCCCAACTTGATGAGCAATGTACACAGTAGATGAAACCGTGGTTGCGCCATTCCATTTTTCCGTAATTGCGATACCCAACTCTCTACGGGACGTTTTTCTTACAGAATCATCTTTGGCAATAAATATCAGTAGATCTTTTTCTAACCCGACATGAATCTCTCCATTAATAATCGCAATCATTGCCGGAGTAACTCCCTGGTCCCTGCACAACGATTCTCCTTGTTGTGCAAATTTCAGATTATCAGGAAAAGGCATCCCATGGGCGATGATGGTTGACTCCAGCGCCAAAACTGGTTGTCCTGATTTCAGGGCTAGTTGAACATCTTTAGAAGTATGAATTTTCATTATAAATCACACATTGCTTCGAGTTTAATTTCTATGCTTATTTTTAATTGAATATGAAAAATATCGACCCCAAAAGATACAGCCTTTCATCGCGAACTATTTTACGACAAATTGGAAAAAACAATATTTCCATCATTATAGATCGCAAGAGCCGCATCATTATGAAAGACGGTCAGCGAATAATGAAACAGGCACGGGCTATTCATCAAATTAATTCTAACATGATAATTACAGTTTTAACATCAGCCCCCGTTTGTAGTAAAACGCGATCGTTTCTATTAGAAAAAAATATTTATATTAAAGAATTATAATCGTGTTTCGGTTCATTTTTCCTCAGGATAAAGAAATTTCTAAAGAAGTGTTTAACTTGGCGCTACCCGTTATCGTAAGCAATTTGAGTCGAGTGCTTATGAGTATGGTAGACGTGGCCATGGTTGGGCGTCTCGGTGCTGAAGCATTAGCCGCTACTGGGATGGGAGCAATGCTTTTTTGGGGAGCCCTCAGTTTTGTATTGGGGATAAGGACAGGCGTTCAGACGCTGGTGTCCCGTCGTCTAGGACAAAAGATTGATAAAGAATGTGGCACCGCATTACACAATGGATTGTTCATGGCTACGCTCTATGCGTTACCGATTTCTTTGGCGGGCTGGCTTTGGGCCAAAGATATCATCCCATTTTTTATTCAAGACATAACCGCCACACGTCTTGCTACAGACTATACATCCATTGTTTTTATCAGCCTTTTGTTTTCGGCATACAGCTTCGTTTTTCAGGGTTTTTTCACCGGGGTGGAAAAAACTAAAGTACACATGAATGTGACGGTCACCAGTAACGCCATTAATGTTTATTTTAATGCGGGACTCATTTATGGTTCTGATGGCGTGACACAATTTTTTGCAGATACAATACCGTCCTTGTCTTTTTTATCAAAACTTTGGCAATGGACAACCTTTCCAGCGATGGGCGTGAAGGGAGCCGCCATCGCAACCCTCATTGCTTCTACCTGGATGGCGGTGCATTATTTTTCATTTCTTTTTTCCCGTCAGATAAAAGACCGTTTTTCTGTTTTTAGTCTTTCCACTGACAGAACTATGATGATGCGTCAGTTAAAACTTGCGCTACCCCAAGGGGTTCAAGAGACAGTGATCGCTGTGGGCTGGTCTGTTTTTTATAAGATCATGGGCATGATCGGCCTAATAGAACTTGCCACTACGGAATTATTATTCACGATTATGCATGCTTCGTTTATGCCGGCACTGGGAGTGGGGCAAGCCTGTGCCACGTTGGTTGGAAAATATATGGGTGAAAAGAAAATTCACAAGTCCGAAGCAAGCATTAAAGAATCTATACGGCTTTCTGTTTATATAATGGGAACCATGGGAATGAGTTTTATTTTGATCCCAGAATATTATCTTTTTCTATTTACAGATGATCCTGAAATAATTCGAATGGGCGTCTTTGGTTTAAGAATGATTGGGGCTGTGCAATTTTTAGACGCTATCGGATTTACACTTTGGTTTGCTCTTTCGGGGGCCGGAAATACCCTTTTTCCTGCCGTGGTGGAATCGTGCTTAACATGGGGCGTAATTGTTTTAGGAAGTTATGTTTTTGGTGTGGTGCTGAACCTAGGATTTAAAGCGCCCTGGTTACTGTTTCCTGTTTACATGGGTCTTTTTGCCGGGATCATGGTTTGGAAGATTTCAAAAGGAGACTGGAAGGAAATTGAAGTTTAAGTTTAATAAAGCCTGTCGGCTCTACTGTGGATAAGTAGATTATTTATCGTAACTTTCGGGCTCAAAATAACTGTCTAAATTTAATTTATTTATGATTAACCCTTACAACGATCCCGACCCACAAGAGACACAGGAATGGATCGAATCTATAGAGGATGCCTTGGAAGAACATGGGTATGAACGCACCCGGCACCTTTTGGAAACACTCATTGATTATGCCCAGTCAAAAGGCGCTCGACTTCCTTTTAATACGATCACTCCTTTTGTAAATACGATTTTACCAGGTCAACAACCAGTATATCCCGGCGATCGCGAAATTGAAAGAAAAATAAAATCTATTGTTCGCTGGAATGCCATGGCTATGGTGACAAAAGCCAACACAGAAACACCTGGGATTGGAGGCCATATTTCAACTTATGCATCCGCGGCAACGCTTTATGAAGTAGCTTTTAATCATTTTTTCAAAGGAGTAGATCACCCGAACGGACAAGACCTGGTCTTTTTCCAAGGTCACGCATCCCCGGGGATATATGCTCGGGCGTATTTGGAGGGTCGGCTCAGCAACGATCACTTGCATAATTTTCGACGTGAATTATCAAAAAAGGGAGGCTTGTCATCCTATCCTCACCCATACCTTATGCCGGAATTTTGGCAGTTCGCCACGGTATCCATGGGACTCGGACCGATCATGGCCATCTACCAAGCCAGATTCATGCGCTACATGATTGATCGTCATTTTATGGAAGATACAGGCCGGAAGGTATTTGCCTATCTTGGAGATGGAGAAATGGATGAACCGGAATCCCTAGGTGCGCTTACATTGGCATCCCGGGAAAACTTAGACAATCTTGTTTTTATCGTGAATTGTAATTTGCAAAGATTAGATGGCCCTGTCCGCGGGAATTCAAAAGTCATCCAGGAGTTGGAAGGCTCTTTTCGGGGTGCGGGATGGAATGTGATCAAAGTGATCTGGGGTTCTGACTGGGACGAGCTATGGGAAAACGACCATGATGGATTGCTTCTGAAGAGATTCGAAGAGGTTGTAGATGGCGATCTTTTGAAATATGTTGTTGAAGGTGGTGCGTATATCCGGGAACATTTTTATGGGAAATATCCCGATCTTTTAAAACGGGTTGAACATATTTCTGATGAGAAATTGGCAAAAATGAGATTAGGAGGCCACGATCCTATGAAGATTTATGCAGCTTACAATGAAGCGATGAATTTTAAGGAAAAACCAACTGTGATACTGGCCCGTACCATCAAAGGGTATGGCTTGGGTGAAGCTGGTGAAGGTCGGAATATCACCCACAATCAGAAAAAACTGAACCAGAATGAACTCCTGTCTTTTAGGGACAGATTTAATGTTCCACTTTCCGATGAAGAAGCTATAAAAGCGCCATTTTATCGTTTTGATAAGGATAGCGTAGAATACAAATATTTAAAAGAAAAACGAAACGCATTGGGCGGCCCGATGCCGATTCGTACAAATAAATCCACCGCATTAGATATTCCAGAAGTTTCCATTTTTCAAGAATTATTGGACGGAACCGGTGAAAGAGAAATTTCTACGACAATGGCCTACGTACGCCTTTTAACATTGTTAACAAAAGATAAGTCCGTTGGTAAACATGTAGTGCCCATCATTCCGGATGAAGCACGTACTTTCGGAATGGATCCACTTTTTCGACAGCTAGGGATTTATTCTCACAAAGGACAGCTCTACGACCCAGTGGATTCAGACCAGTTTCTGTATTATAAAGAAGTACAAAATGGCCAGATCTTGGAAGAAGGGATAAATGAAGCGGGGGCTATTTCATCTTTTATCGCTGCCGGAGTGAGCTACAGCACGCATGGCATCAAAATGATTCCCTTCTATATTTATTATTCCATGTTTGGTTTTCAGCGCGTCTGGGATTTTATCTGGGCTGCCGGCGATATGCGTGCCCGCGGCTTTTTACTGGGCGGGACAGCTGGAAGAACCACGCTGAACGGTGAAGGGCTCCAACATCAGGATGGACACAGCCACTTAGCTGCCGCTGCAACACCGAACATAAAAGCATATGACTTGGCCTATGCCTACGAGATTGCAATCGTTATCCATCGCGGCATGAAAGAAATGTACCAGGATGACAAAGATGTGATTTATTACCTTACTCTTGAGAATGAAAATTATGCGCACCCTCCCGCGCCGGAAGGTGTTGCTGATGATATTATCAAAGGGTTGTATAAAATCCGGTCCACAGAAAAACCAATCATACGATTGTTCGGAAGTGGGCCCATTATGGAGGAAGTTATTGCAGCAGCAGAGCTCTTGAAAAAGGATTGGGATGTAGAACCGGGCATCTGGAATGTCACTAGTTTTAGCGAACTTCGAAGAGACGCAGAAGAAGTAGAGCGGTGGAACTTGACCCACCCCGACAGTGAACCAAAACAATCTCATTTAGAAAAATGCCTGAGCAAGAATCACGTTCCCACGGTGGCCGCATCCGATTATGTGAAAATGGTTTCTGAACAAATTGGACCCTATGTTCCCGGTTCATATTATGCGTTGGGTACGGACGGATTTGGTCGTAGCGATACTCGAGAGAACTTGCGACATTTTTTCGAAGTAGACCGCTATTATATTGTTCTGACTGCTATTCGTGCGTTAGTGCTGGATGGAAAAATGGACATGGCCATTGTAGATGAAGTTATGAAAAAATATAATATTAACCCCGAAAAACCAAGCCCCATAACGGTTTAGGAAATAGAATGATTAAAGAAATTATATTACCAGACTTAGGAGAAGGCATTGATGGTGCCGAAGTAAGCGACGTAACTGTTTCCGTGGGTGACGTTGTTGGTTTTGATGATATTATACTGGTGCTAGAATCAGACAAGGCATCCATGGAAATTCCAGCAGATGTCAACGGAAGCATTACCGAAATATTGGTTTCGGCGGGAGACGAATTGAAACCGGGCCACATCCTCATGAAGATTGAATTATCAGGAGACGCACCTAAAGAAAAAGTGCCCGTGGAAGAAAAACCCCAAAAAGAAAAACCGACACCCGAAATAGAAACAATAGAAACAATAGAAACAATAGAAACAAATCTGCATTTGGAAGACTTGAGTTTTGGCAATACTATATTTGCGTCGCCCGGCGTCCGAAGGCTAGCGAGAGAGCTTGGAATCAACCTTCAGGTGATTAAAGGAACTGGACAAAAAAACCGCATCACAAAAAACGACCTGAATAACTATATCAAGCTGCAGATGGCCATGTCGTCAGGGAGTATTTCCGCGCAAAAACAGGATGTTGATTTTTCACAGTGGGGCGAAGTTGAAGTTCAGAAACTCACTCGGATAAAACGCATCACTGGCCAACGACTTCAACAAGCTTGGCAAACCATACCACACGTAACTCAATTTGACAATGCTGATATCACTGATTTAGATAGTTATAGAAAAAGATTAAAAACAAAAGCTGCGGAGCGAGATATAAAAGTAACATTTCTCCCGTTTTTAATGAAGGCCGTAACCACCGTTTTAAAAGAAATGCCTGAGTTTAATAGTTCTCTAGACCACACAGATCAAAATTTAGTATTGAAAAACTATTATCATTTGGGAATTGCCGTAGACACGCCTTTCGGGCTTACTGTTCCTGTGGTGAAAGACGTGGATCAAAAATCAATTATAGATCTATCATCAGAACTCATGGATTTAAGTTCTCGCGCCCGACAAAAAAAATTAAAACCCGATGAAATAAAGGGAGGAACATTCACTATTTCCAGTTTGGGCGGTATTGGCGGAACCTGGTTTTCGCCCATTGTAAACCCACCAGAAGTGGCTATCATGGGTGTCTCTAGGAGCGATTGGAAACAGGTATATGATAAAGCAACTGGAGAATTTCAGACACGGTTCATAATGCCATTTTCGTTATCCTATGATCATCGGGTGATTGATGGCGCTTCCGCTGCTGCCTTCACATCCAGATTTGCATCAGTCCTTTGTGACCTGTCTTATTTTGAAAACTGATCAATGACAGAACTTAAACATTATGAAATAGTTGTCATTGGAGCAGGTCCCGGTGGGTATGCTGCTGCTTTTCGTGCGGCCGACTTAGGCAAACAGGTTTTACTTGTTGATCGCGACAATGAATTGGGTGGGGTCTGCCTTAATCGCGGCTGTATTCCATCTAAGGCGTTACTCCACATTTCAAAGGTTATGAGCGATGCCGAACATTTATCAAAAATGGGTGTCACTTATGGTAAACCCGTAATTGATATTGACCAGGTCCGTGCACATAAAAATAAAATTGTTTCCCAATTGAATCTCGGCATTGCCCAAATGGCGAAAGCAAGAAAAGTAGAAACAATACAGGGAATGGCCACATTTAAATCCAATTTAGAATTAAATATAGAAACGGAAGATGGTCATATATCAATTTCTTTTGATAAATGTATTATTGCCGCCGGTTCTACTTCAGCAATGATTCCTGGTGTTCCCAGCGATCATCCATCAATACTAACATCAAAGACTGCGCTTGATCTCGTAGATATTCCTGAAAGATTATTGGTGATTGGCGGTGGCGTGATTGGTTTGGAGTTGGGTCAAGTTTATGCGGCACTTGGTTCACGGGTCTCTGTGGTTGAGTTTTTACCTACCTTACTTCCCGGTACAGACCTAGACCTAGTAAAGCCACTACAACGAAAATTAAAAAACCAATTCGAGTCGATTTTAGTTTCATCGAAGGTGACTTCAGTTGAACCAAATGAAGATGGAACCTTAACCGTAGCAATAGAAAACGAAAAAGGAATAACGACAAAAACATTTAACAAGGTGTTGGTTTCGGTAGGCCGTAAACCAAATTCGAATTTTTTAAATCTTGATTCAACCGATATTAAAATGGACGATTTTGGTTTTATTAATGTAGACGTATATCAACGCACATCAATAAAAAACATATTTGCAATCGGAGATATTGCTGGTAATCCTATGTTGGCCCATAAAGCCACCCATGAAGGTAAAGTTGCCGCAGAAGTGGCTTCCGGCCACCCAGCGGCATTTGATGCAAGAGCCATTCCGTCTGTTGTTTACACAGACCCAGAAGTGGCTTGGGCGGGACTCACAGAAATTGAAGCAAAAGAAAAAAACATATCTTATGAAGCGGGCGATTTCCCTTGGGCAGCCAGTGGTAAAGCATTGGCCGTGGGTGCAAATCAAGGAAAAACAAAAATTTTATTTGATCCAGAAACGAAACAGGTTCTTGGTGTGGGCATTGTTGGCCCCGGCGCAGGTGATTTGATTTCCGAGGGAATGCTGGCCATAGAAATGGGGGCGGATGCTGAAGATATTGGACTTACCATTCACCCTCACCCAACCCTGAGTGAAACTTTTGCCGCCGCCGCTGAAATGTTTTCTGGCACAATTACAGATCTTTATATCCCGAAGAAAAAAAGGCATTAATATGAAATCGATTACACTAGCCATAATTTTAATTTCTACTTTTTTATTCGCACAAGAATCAGCCGGCGGACAAACGCCCACAGCAACGGCGGGTACGATAAAACCCGCAGAAGCACCTAAAAAGAAATCCATGGAAGAAGCCCTAAAAGACAAAAAAGAAATACCGGGGCTTTTTACTTTATATCAGGACACCACCAATGGGAAAATGTCTATGTTGGTAAATAATGATCAAATTGGAAAAGAATTTATTCATTTTGTTCATGGCTTAAATGGTCAATTAAATACTGGCGTTTTCAAAGGCAGTTATCGTGGCGCTCGAGTTCTAACACTGAACCGATATTTTAATAGAATAGAATTCGAAGTCCAGAATAATGCATTTTGGTTTGATCCAGACAACCCATTGAGTCGTTCTGCAGATGCCAATATAAGTACAGCTATTTTAGCATCATCTCCCATCGTAGCAGTAAAGGAAGGCAATGTTTTAATTGATATTGATAATATATTTCTTTCTGAAGCCCTTCACCAGATTACGCGAGGGATAATTCCCGGAGGAAAGAATAAGAATCCGTTTAAATTGGGTAAACTTGCAAAAGAAAGAACAAAATATGCTGCTATCAATAATTATCCAGAAAACACCGATTTGCTTGTACAGTATGTTTATACAAACCCTCTCCCTACTAACTGGGGATCGGATGGCGGTTTAACAGACCCAAGGTCTGTAAACGTAAAGATTCAGCACAGCTTTATCCAGATGCCGGAAAACCAGTATCAACCTCGTTTCGAAGATGTTCGTGTTGGGTATTTTTCAACCCAGGTGACCGATATGACGACACCTGACGATGCAACACCCTACAGAGATTTAATTCATAGGTGGAATCTAGTAAAGAAAAACCCAGATCAGGTTATTTCTGAACCCATAGATCCAATTGTTTGGTGGATCGAAAACACAACCCCTCTCGAATTCAGGGACGCAATTCAAGAAGGCGTATTGGCATGGAATAAGGCGTTTGAGAAAGCGGGATTTCATAATGCGGTCCAAGTAAAAATACAACCAGATGATGCGGCATGGGATGCGGGTGATATTCGTTATAACGTCCTTCGGTGGACGTCTTCTCCAAATCCGCCTTTTGGTGGCTATGGCCCCAGTTTTGTCAATCCAAAAACGGGCCAAATTCTTGGAGCAGACATTATGCTGGAATATGTATATTTCACAAATCGGGTCAAGTATGAAGAGCTTCATCGAACTTTTGATTCAGATTCAGAGTTTAAATTGGATCCCACAAACACCTGCCTTGCTGGGGATTATTTACATCAGGGAAACTTATTTGGAATGGCGGTTTTAGGCTCAGTAGATGGTTTTTCACAGTTGGAGCAACATCGGTTGATTTATGAAAGCTTGGTAAAACTAACCCTTCATGAGGTGGGGCACACCCTGGGATTAAACCATAATTTTTATGCTAGCCACCTTCATAGTTTCAAAAACATTCACGACAGGATAATTACAGAACCGTTGGGACTAACATCGTCAGTCATGGATTATGTGTCTGCGAACGTGAATGATAAACCAAAACATCACGGCCAATTTTACTCCACAACACCGGGACCATATGATGTTTGGGCTATCGAATTTGGGTATACATCACTCCTTGAGAGTCCAACAGATGAAAAGGAACGTATAGAATTATTATTAAGTCAATCTACAAAAAATGAATTAGGTTTTGGCAATGACGCAGACGATATGCGATCACCCGGAAGGGGAATTGATCCAAGGATTAATGTGTCTGATATGAGTGCAGATCCGGTAGCATACGCACAACAAAGGATGGATATTGTTCGGTCTCTTTATCCCGGATTGAAAAAAAGATATGAACGACCCGGTGAATCTTATCATGCCTTCACGGATGCATTTTCTATTTTAAATCGTGAATATAGCAATTCTGCTATGGTGATTTCCCGCTATGTTGGTGGTGTATTTCTGGACCGTTCTATGGTGGGGCAGAAGGGTAGCCAAAAACCCTTTCGGCCCGTTCCACAGGGAAAGCAAAAATGGGCCATGACACTTTTGGGAAAATATATATTTGCACCCAACGCATTTGAAACTCCAGAAGGAATTATGAATCATCTCCAATGGGAGCGCCGTGGATTTAGCGGTACGCGTGACCCAAAACTCCTCGACATGTACTTGGGGACGCAAAAAAACATTCTAAATCATTTCTTTCATGTGAATGTTTTAAAAAGAATTTCAGACACGGAATTGTATGGGAACAGTTATGGCCTGAATGAAATGATGTTAGATTTGACAATAATATGTTTTTCTGCTGATGCCGGTACAAGCGTTAATGCTGTTCGCAGGAATTTGCAGATAGAGTACACAGAGCGGTTAATCCGTATAGTTCAAAACAAAGGAAAAGCTAAGTACGGTCATTTGGCCGTTGCTTCTGCTTTTGAAAATCTGAATAAGGTAAAAAAATATACTTTAAAATCATATGGGATGGATGAGGCAACCAAGGCCCATAGAAAGTATTTAACTTATCGGATTAATAAGGAATTGGAAAAAAATTAAATCGTGAAAAGGATATATTTTGAAATACACACACACACTTTTAATGATCTGTTTGATAATGGGTTGTACAAATATGATAAATGAACCTTTAGATAGACACCCCCTTGATAAGTCGGAAGTTCGAAAGCTGACACTGGATAACGGCGTCAAGGCATACCTTCTTTCAAATCCGGACTTCAACGTATCGGCAGCATCCATGGTTGTGGAGGTGGGCTCATTGGAAAACCCGGGTAATCGAGAAGGACTTGCTCATTTTCTAGAGCATATGCTTTTTCTTGGTACAAAAAAATATCCAGATGTAGACGAATATTCTACATATCTCAAAACTTTTGGTGGTTACTCGAATGCCTATACCGCTGGTGATCATACTAATTATCAACTGCAGGTACTGCCGGATGGGTTTGAAGGCGCACTAGATCGGTTTGCTCAATTTTTTATCAGCCCACTTTTCACAGCAGAATACACTGCTAGAGAAGTGAATGCAGTAAACTCTGAACATCAGAAAAATATCATGAATGATAATTGGCGCCAAAATCAGGTCACAAACCAGTTTGTGAAAAAGGGGCACCCAGAAGGAAATTTTTCTACTGGAAGCCTTGAAACTTTAGGAGATATTACCAGAGAAGAATTGATTGCGTTTTATAATAATCAATACAGCGCAAACCGGATGGGCTTGGCTTTATTGAGCACGCACTCTTTGGATGAAATGGAAGCCTGGACCCGCCAGTATTTTTCTGATGTAAAGAACCACAACCTCGAAAGGACGAAACATGACCCAGTCGTGTTTGAAAAGAAAGAAACATTCAGGTTGGTTCAAATTGATCCCGTAAAAGATCTTCGTGATCTAGAAATCAGCTTTGCCACTCCCAGCACACGTCATATGTATAAAAGTAAACCGGGAAGACAACTTGGTTTTATTCTAGGGAACGAGGGAAAAGGCAGCCTGCTTTCCTATTTGAAAGATAAAGGCTGGGCACAGACGCTCTCTGCTGGTGCGCGTCCAGCAACAAAAGAATACGGCGGGGCCACTATTCGGATTGGGCTTACGCCAAAAGGACAAGAAGACTATAAAGAGATTGTATTAGCGACTTTGGATTATATCGAGCTTATGAAAGAATCGGGTCACCAATCTCATGTATATAATGAATTGAAAACTATGGCGGAATTAGAAGAAATATATGGCAGTAAAGGTGAAGGCATGTGGCGTGCCACTCAATTGGCAAATGAAGCCATGATGTACCCGCTAGAAGATGCGGGCCGCATCAATTTTATCTTTCAAGAGAATTCTAAAGATGCCTTTGAAAGTTTATTAACACACCTTACGCCGGATAATATGTTAGTGGTTTTAACAGCAAAAGGAGTTGAAACAAATACAAAAGAGCACCATTACCAGGCTTCTTATTCCTATACAGAAGATACTGAATTTTATCAAGCACTCACGTCCACATCTCCTCGAGCGGAGTTCATGATCGCAGAGGCAAACCCATTTATCCCCAAATCAGCATCCGTTCCCAACCGAGAAATAAAGGAAGACATGTTGCCCGTTTCTCTTATAAATGGCGGTGGCGCTAATCTTTATTTTGGAGTCGACCATGAGTTTTTACGTCCCAAAGGTGTAATCAATTTTAAGATTCTTTTCCCCGATGATATGATGATGTTAAAACATCGCGTTTATTTAAAGCTCTATGCAATGTGTGTCAATGAATCGTTGAATGAATTGGGATACCCAGCTAAACAAGCGGGGTTGAATTATTCATTCCGCGAAAATTACGAAGGGCTCTTTTTGAGTGTAAGTGGTTATTCAGAATCTGCTATGACGCTGTACGAAATGATTCTAGAGCACATGGTTGATTTTTCCATTACCGAAGACCAGTTTAACGGAGTAAAAGATAGGGTTATCCGTAGTTACCAGAACTTTTCACTCTCGGATGCACATCAGCAAACCCGTGAAAAAGGAGCTGATATTTTTAATCATGTAAAATATAGCTGGGAAGAGAGCTTACCCGTGGCGCAAGAAGCTACTCTGTCAGATATTCGTGATTACGGAAAAATTTTATATGAAAAAACATTCGTGGAAGGTCTTGTTTATGGTGATTTTAAAGAATCTGATGCCCGGCGTGCCTTGCGTATCTTCAATAAAAAAACGAATACGACAGATATTAAACGGACGGATGCATTTGATTTAAAATTTTTGGATCAGCCTCAGTCTGAAGATATACAACATATTGGGAAGCTGTCTGTCAATAATTCCTGTTTTTATCGTGAATATGTTTTAGGAGACGACACTCCAGAAATGAGGGCAACATCTTTGGTTATTAGTCAGATGCTTCAGCAACCCTTCTTTACAGAAATGAGGACAAACCAGCAACTGGGATATATTGTTTGGTCTTATACCCGAAGCCGCGATGAAACACATTATTTAAGTTTTGTCATTCAGTCCGGAGCTTTTACTGCAGACGACGTTAACCAACGCGCCGATGATTTTATTGCATCAACTCCGGAATTGCTTGCAGCCATAGATGATGAAACATTCCAGCAACTGAAAGAGTCTGCCATTGAGAAATTGGAGAAAAAACCAATGAGCATCAGCGAAAGAGCTTATAAGCTTAAAACATTTATTTTTGAACATGATGCGGATTTTCAACGAGATCAAAAAACAATAGCAGCTCTTGAAGCGCTTCAACAGTCGTCTACGATTGAGCTTTTATCCAAGACTATCGGAACCGATACTCGAAGAATGGTGAATTTCCTTATGTTCGCAGAACAACATGAAAATACAACGGGCGCCAAAAGCACATACAATGAATTAAAAACCTGGAAAGCATCCAGATCATATAAATAAGAGACCGTGCCTAAAGATGTCATTCTTATTGCAGCGGTGACGATTGATGGGTTAATTGCCCGGCACCATCACGAAGTAACGACCTGGTCCAAAGACCTGCCCTTATTCAAAGAGCAAACCTTGGGGTTCCATGTGATAATGGGTTCCAATACTCATGATACACTTTCGGCCGAATTAGAAGGTCGCCAAACGATTGTAGTTCACCGGAACGACGACCCAGCATCGATTCTGGATGCCATTCCGGGAGATCGTTGCTACATTATTGGCGGTGGTAAAACCTATGCCCGCTTTGCACCGTTTCTAACTCATCTACATATCACGCCCCACCCACTGGTTTTTGGCAAAGGCGTTCCCTTGTTTGATGGGGAGATCCCGAATCTTGATCTGGTATTTCAACGAATGGTTTCTGTAGATGAAAAAGGCGGTATATTTCAATACCAGTACAAGGTAAAGAAATCTTAAAAAAACATCTGACATATTTTCTTATTCTTTCAATTGCGTTTTCGTTGGAAGTATATAGCGGTGGAAAGCTCTCTCCCAACCAAGCCGCCATGGATGTGACTCACTATGACATTCGCTTAAAAGTTGACCCTTACAAAAAGACCATTGGTGGCACAGTCAATATTACATTTGTGCTGATAAGTAAAACCGATATGATTGAGATCGACTTATTAGACCAGTTCAATGTTTCGGGTGCCGCTATCAACGGCATGAATCTTTCCTTTGTTCATAAGGGGCATAAAATTCTGATTCATAATCCCGGCTTAGATATTTTTAAAGCCCATGTCCTAGAGATTAAATATTACGGAAAACCTCCTGTTGCCAAAAAACCACCCTGGGACGGTGGTTTCACCTGGGAAAAGAGTAAAGATGGGCATCCATGGATTGCCGTATCCTGTCAGGCAAACGGCGCTTACATTTGGTATCCTTGTAAGGAACATCCCAGCGACAAACCGGACGGGGTTGATATTTCAATTACAGTCCCCGATCCCCTGTTTGTAGCGTCTAATGGCTTACTACAATCAACTTATAAGGAAGGTGATAAGTGGACCACATGGCATTGGCGGACAGAATACCCCATCAGTACTTACAATGTGAACTTTACTGCCGGTTATTTTGAAGCTGTTGAAAAAACCGCCTACATATTAGACAAGCCCTTAAAATTGGTCTATTATGTTTTACCAGAAAAACGGAATGGAGCAAATGAGTTGCTGAATGATGCAGAAGAATACTTGAATTTTTATGCACGCAATTTTGGACAATACCCATGGATGAAAGAAAAATTTGGTTTGGTTCATACACCATACTGGGGCATGGAGCACCAAACCATTAACGCCTATGGAAACGATTATAAAAAAACAAAATTAGGATATGATTTTATCCTGTTTCATGAAATGGGGCACGAGTGGTGGGGAAATTATTTAAGTGTAGCCGACTGGGCTGACTTTTGGATTCACGAAGGGTTTGATACTTATGCAGAGGCTCTTTTTGTGGAGGAAAAGTTTGGAAATGCCGCTGCGAAAACTTTTGTGAACAATCGGTATAAGAACAATATTCAAAATAAACAAATTGTTGTACCGGAAAAAAACACATCAACAGAGTACAAAACGGACAATGATGTTTATTATAAAGGGGCCCATATTCTTCATACCTTACGATATTTGGTTGGGGATGAAATCTTACGAGAAAGCCTAAAAGAATTTATTCACATGCCAAAGGATCTTCCCCAAAACCAAACATCCACGAAAGAATTTATTTCTTTAATCCATGAAAATTCAGGCGAGAATATTCAATGGTTTTTTGATCAGTACTTATACCAAATTGAGCTCCCAACCCTTGAAATAGAAGAAGAAATAATTAAGAATAAAAAATTTATTGATATATGGTGGCAGAACGATGGTTTCAAAATGCCGATGGAGATCGCTTTCCAATCATTTGACGGGCAAAGAGATCGAAAACTTATGTTGAATAACTCCCCCACCCGCATTGCTATTCCTTTAAAATCGGACTTGATTATTGATCCCGATAATTGGGTATTATATAACCTAAAACAAAGATCTAAATTAAATGAAAAACCATAAAGTAAAAATCGTAGCCGGTGGAATATTATTTATAACCATTTTTGTTGTATGTTGGATTCACCATCCGCTACCGCCTTATCAGGGTGAATTATCTTTGTCTGGTTTAAAAAGTTCCGTGGATGTTTTTACAGATGAATTTGGTGTGCCTCATGTGTTTGCCGACAATGAAGATGACTTGTTTTTTACGGCCGGTTATCTTTCGGGCAGAGAGCGGCTCTTTCAACTTTCTATCGTAGCCCTTGCCGTTCGGGGCGAATTGTCATCCGCATTGGGGGACCAATATCTGGGTAGTGATATATATTTGCGCACTTGGCGAATCCACGATGTAGCTAAGAAGATGGTTGAATCCATGGAGCCGAAAAACAAAAGAATCTTTGAATCATTTTGTAACGGAATCAATTATCGAATCGATGAAATAAAAAATGACGCTCCAATTGAATTTAAAATATTAGGCATTGATCCGCCCTATTGGGATCCTAGTATTGTGGCTGGTTATGCGCGTATGATGGCCCACGAAATGCAAGGCGCCTGGGAACCGGAAATTGTGTATGGTGCTGTGGCATCTTATTTTGGTGAAGATAAATTAGCGGATCTCATTCCTGGTTATAATAAGGATAAACCCACTATTTCACAAAACTCATTGAAACGCTTGAAACCCGTATTTGATGAAATTATTACTCAGGAATTCACAATACGTGACTTGTTTGGCAAACATAATGCAGATATTGGGTCCAATAATTGGGTGGTGTCGGGGAAATTAACCGCATCGGGCAAACCGTTATTAGCCAACGATCCCCACCTTGCTTATTCACAACCACCACGCTGGTTCGAAATTCACTTAAAAGGGGGAAGATTTAATGTTTCCGGAGTGTGTATTGCCGGTATTCCAATGCCAGTTATTGGACAAAATGAGCATGTGGCCTGGGGATTTACCAACAGTATGGTTGATGATTTAGATTTTTTTATAGAAACAATTAACCCTAAAAACCCCAACGAATATCGTTCCGGTGATAATTGGCTCCCCATAGAATTAGTTGAGGAAACAATTCCACTTAAAAACGGCAAAGACACAACTATTACAATTCGCATAACCCACCATGGGCCTATCATTAGCGATATTCATGGACTATTGAAGAATAAGAATGTGGCTATGTCTATAGCATGGACCGGTCATTGGAACACCCCGGAAATGGATGCATGGGTATCGATTAATAACATGAAAAATTGGGACGACTTTAGTAATGGTATTAAAAAGTTTGGGGTTCCAGGACAAAACATTGTTTATGCAGACGTAAAAGGGAATATCGGTTGGCGCCCTGCCGTGTATGTTCCTATCCGAAAACAGGGATCTAGCATGATCCCTCGCCCAGGAGAAGACCCATCTTTTGATTGGAAGGGTAAGATACCGTTTGAAGAAATGCCTTTTTTATACAATCCAGAAAAGGGATATATCTCTACGGCAAATAATAAAACGATAGGAGATGATTTTCCATACTATATCAGCAAATTATGGGCTGACCCGAGCCGAATAGAACAAATAAATCGCAGGCTGGATTCGATGGACAATATGACAGTGGAAAAAATGAAATCGATCCAATTGGATCAAACGTCACGATTTGCCCAAGAGATTTTGCCATTTATTTGGTTAACAGAAACAGGAGAAGAAACAGGCCGCCTGAAAAAAGCATATGAGTTTTTAAAGGCATGGGATGGAGTTGAAGATGTGGATTCTGAAGCAGCACTGATATTTCATGCAACTATGCGTAACCTTGTTTTAAATCTTTATGGAGATGAACTCATACTGCTTGGAAAAAATTATTTGGAGGCCTATACGGGCTTAAAATATTTGGTCCATCGCAAAATTCGAGAAATTTTTAAAACAGGTGAGTCTTCTTGGATTGATAATATTACCACACCCAACCATGTTGAAACATTAAATGAAATAATAGCAAAGTCTGTTGCCGATGCTGTGATAGAACTAGAAGAATCCTTTGGCGTAAACATTTCCAATTGGAAGTGGGGCGATGCACATTCCGTAACTCACCCGCATATGTTGTCAAAAGTAAAAACATTAGATTGGCTCTTTGGTTTAAACGTTGGCCCGTTCCGATCAGGCGGTTCAGATAAATCACCGAATGCTGGTGGATACTCTTTTAATAAACCTTATCATCAGACTGCAGGTGCATCTATGAGAAGAATTGTAGATTTCAACAATATGAATGAAACACAATTTGTTTTGCCAACAGGTCAGTCAGGGATTCCAAGCAGCCCCCATTATCGCGACCAGGCTGATATGTACCACAGCGGTGAATATCGCACAACATGGTTTGATGAAGACTATATTCGATCGAGTAAACATTTTCGACATCTTATTTTAACCCCTTAATCTATGATTGAATTGATTCTTTTTTCGGCCATTGCCTTGTTATTGGTTCGGCATCGGTTTTTCTGGGTGGCTCGTCATCGGGAATTACCATCCGAAGATCGTCCTCTCATTATGGCCCATCGAGGTCTTAAAACGAATTCACCAGAGAATACAATCTCATCATTCAAAGAAGCAGTAGCTGCTGGTTTTGATGCCCTTGAATTAGACATATTACAAACAAAAGATGGTGAATTAATTTGTTCTCATAATTTTGATTTAGAAAGAGAATCAAATGGTATCGGCTGGGCCCAACGCAGCGACTATAACGAATTCAAAGACATTCAAACTGGTATTTATACACATCCACAAAACACGCAACCGATTGCAAGATTTAAAGATGTGTTGAATGAAATCCCAAAAAAAATATTTCTCAATATTGAAATTAAAACACACTCGCTTTTTGATTTATCTGCATCAAAAACATTAGGAAAATTCTTTCAAAAGAGCGCAATAGATCATTCATTTATGGTGTCGTCTTTCAGCCCAATCGTTGTTGCATATTTTCGACTTTTCTTCCCAAAAATATCTATCGGTTATATCTTGCAGGATATATCATGGTTATGGATAACCCACTGGATACATCCGGATTATTTACACCCTCGTGCTGACTTAATTGACAATGAATTATTGGAGATGATTCAAAACCATGGCCTTTCTTTAAATCTTTGGACCGTGAATACAATACCGGCGTTAGAATGGTGTAAACAAAAACATATTTCCGGAATTATTTCTGATAATCCAAAAGCAATTCATGTTTAAAATAGAGAAAGTTCCCCCAAGCGTTGTGTACCCGCTTCGTCATAAGGTTCTTCGCCCAAACTTACCTTTCGAAGCAGTATGTTTGCCATCTGACAACGATCCTGATGCAATTCATTTTGCAGTAAAAAAAGACTATACAACATTAAGCATTGCATCGCTTTATTCTGAACCGCTTGAAGCTATGTCTAATAAAAACGCCTATCGACTTCGAGGAATGGCAACAGAACCCGCCGAACAGGGAAACGGCTTTGGAGCGATGGTTCTTCATGGGGCAATGGATTATTTGAAAAAGGAAACCGATGTGGAAATTTTGTGGTGCAATGCCCGCGTAACAGCATTCGGATTTTACGAAAAAATGGGTTTTACAATCTTGGGAGCAATATTTGATATCCCAAACCTTGGCCCTCATAAAACAGGATATATAGAACTATGAAATCAATTACAGTTCAAGAATTACATAAGCTTATGAATAATAACGAACAGATTACCCTGGTTGATGTCCGGGAAAAAAATGAGCGGGTCATGGCTTCAATTAAGGGGGCCATCCATGTTCCAATGATGGCTATCCCATATCAACTTGAGATATTTAATAAAGAGAAACCAGTTTATCTATTCTGTCACTCGGGTGTGCGCTCTGCACAAGCCTGTTTATACCTAGAACAACAAGGCTTTGATTCTGTGAATATTGTTGGGGGTATTCATGCTTGGTCGTTGGAAGTTGATCCAGAAGTGCCCACGTACTAATGGCCGCTCCAACAAAAGGCAATACAATGAAAAAAACAATCATGTCTTTGAGTTTTATTTATTTGCTTTCAACAGCGTTATTTGCTGAAAGCGAGACAAGTGGAAAAGTGTTTTTTAATCATTCGACCGACCTGACTGAAAGCGGAATGAATGCGTTCAATATTAAACGGGCCTATCTGACCTTAGCTAATGATGTAAGTGAATCTGTATTTTACAAAGTAACCTATGATATGGGAAGCAATGATGGCGGTAGCGCACACATAGCATTTTTAAAAGTGGCTATGGTTAAATTAAAAACAAATTTTGGAGATGTGTTTTTAGGCATACAGGGTATGAATATGTTCAAAACCATGGAAAATACCTGGGGACACCGCTTCATAGCTAAAATGCCAATGGACGCTTATAGGTATTCCGCATCTGCTGACTTGGGTATTGGCTTGGGGCGGTCATTTGGCCCCGTATCGACCAGTGCCCTCATTACCAATGGCGGCGGCTATAAAAAAGCAGAATCAGACTCCCATAAAAAGTTGTCTATCCATGCGGTCTATGGTGAATCAAAATTGAATAAGAAAGACGGTTTTAATGGAGGCTTAAGTATTTCAATAGAGCCTTACGATAAGGATTCACTTACCACAAAAAACACAAATGTGATGGGCATATTTTCCGGTTATGCCGGAAACGGTTTCCGTGGTGGTTTTGAGTTTGAAACAAAAACCCAAGATGATGTGTCTGGACAGATTATTAGTGCATACGGCACATACAAACTCAACGATAAGCTATCTATCTTGGCCAGATTAGATCAAGTGGATACCGATATATCAAAAAATAATGATGGAGCTCAGGCAATTATTGCAGGCGTTCATTACAGCGTCGCAAAAGGCCTAACCATTGCCCCTACGGTTAGAGTGAGAGGACCGGAAGAAGGGGATTCAGAAAATTTAATCGTGTTGAATTTTCAATTCAAATTCTAATTGTATTGTGCCAAAAAAGATTAATTCAATTGATCCATAAGATATGTTTTTAGATCAAGCGGTTCAGCAAATATTTTACCAGCTCCTGCATTTTCAAGCTCTGCCTCGCTACCATTACCCCACAGTACTCCAGCAGAAAGCATTTTTGCATTCTTTGCAGTGCAAATATCAACTTGAGAATCGCCTATAAATAGGATGTTGGCTGGTTGGAAATTAAATTTATTTGCTAAAAACAATGCTGAATCTGGCGCAGGTTTTTTAGGATACAGGTATTCTGCCCCAATAGTTATAATATTATATTTATTGAAAAAAAGTTCTACACACCGCTCTGCCAAGGTATGAATTTTATTAGTCACTATTCCGATGCTTATGTTTTTTTCACCCAAAAGGTCGAGAACATCATAAATACCATCAAATGGCTTAGCTTTTTTATTAAGATATATTGAGTATAACTCTTTTGCCTGGCTAAGTATTGATTTATAATTACCAGTAAAGTCTTTTGGTAGAATCTTTGTTAGTAAATGGTCAATCCCATTACCAATGTTATCCTTATAATATTTTTTAGATTGTAACGGTAAATTGTTTACTGTGAGAACTTTATTAAAAATATAATGGATTTCATCGGTTGTGTCCAATAAAGTTCCATCAAGATCAAAAATAACTAATTTTAAATCTACGGGATTCAAATTATTATTTTTAGAGAGCACGTTTGTTCTGGTTGATTAATCCGGTCCAGGTTAGTATCGTTATTGCATCGTCCTTGGAACTGATGCATACAGCAATGCGCCCAGGAGACAAGCGAAGAGACCCTTGCTCCACCCCATCTCATCGGGCAATAACCCGCCCTCTTGAACCCAGGAAAGGATGGCAAACATAATCCCGAAAGAAGAAAGATATAGCCAAATAATTTTTTTCATTATTGCCTATAGCCAACCGCATCAAACGGGTTAATGAGAACTGTTGTAATATTTTTTAAATGAGCCCCAATTCGTTTTAAATAACGAGCATAAAGCGCCAAAGAAACCGTTTTTGATTCATCACCAAGGGTGATTTCCCCTGAAATACATCCATTGACTATATTATCTGATACGCCCGTAAGGGTTTCTTTATAGGAAACCATCATAGCCCGTGCCACATCCTCATCTTGTGTATGAATGGCTTCGAGCGTTTTACTAAACCGGGAAATAACTTCCTGTTCTACATGATAGAGATCTTCGGAGAACTCTTCGGATTTAATTATGTTAGGATGATTCAATGCGAGGTCGAGAATATTCTTTGTATAATCACCTAATCGCTCCACATCAACAACCATATTAAGAAGGACTAGGCCATTTGGTAGATCATCAATATCCTGACTTATGGCATAGTGGGTCATTACTTTTCTCCGCACGTCTCTCTGGAAAATATTTATTTCAATGTCACGTTTTTTGAGGGCTTTAATTGTGTCCTTATTTTCACCTTCTCGTAAATATTTAATTGCTTGAGTAAAAATTTCGTTAGATAACATCATCATTTTATATGATTCGTCCCAAGCTTGGGATAGAAGGTCATCTGCGTTCCAAAGTTTAACAATATCTTTAAAGACTGACATGGTGAATACCTCTTTTGATTTGCGGGCGACTTATCAGCCCAGTAAAATTATGGTTAATGGAATAACAACAAAAACGATGAATAAATACGCGATGGGAATAAGTTTGTTCTTCAAAGAATATTCAGCTATCATTTCTGCTAATTTCAAAGGTATCGCTCTTAAGAACGGTATTCCATAAATGATTAAGATACCAAATATATTAAAGAGCAAATGACTAATAGCTGCGATGAGCGCAGAAACTGTCCCGGTAAGAGCCGCTAATAAAGCCGTAACCGTTGTACCAATATTTGCCCCCAATGTAAAAGGAAATATTTGCCGCAGAGAGAGAACACCGGCCCCGGCCAATGGCACAACTAAAGACGTGGTAATAGATGAACTTTGAACCATTATGGTCAGAATGATGCCGAACCCAATAGCCCTTGCAACAGTTTTAAAAATATATTGGTCAAAAAACACTTCGATTTTTTCAAGGACAAGACTTCGCAATAGTTTCACAAGAGTATAAAGCATAATGAACGTAATCAATACACTCAAGGCTAGGTAAACAATATCATTTTCAAAGGTGAATTGTTCAATGAATTTGGATCCGGATTTCACAGCCGCTTTGATAGGGCTTTTAGCCTGGAGAACATCAACATTATGAATCTTTCCAAAAATAAGACTGGCAACCCATTCAGCGCTTTTTTGAATCCAATGGAACGTCATTTCTAATGGGAACAAGATTAATACCGAAAGAATGTTAAAAAAATCATGAACCGTAGAAGCAGCAAAAGCGCGCTTGAATTCATTTCCTCGATTTATATGACCAATGGATACAATAGTGTTAGTGACAGTGGTGCCGATATTTGCTCCCATGATCATAGGCACAGCGCCACTTAGCCCAAGAGACCCTGAACTCACCATTCCCACAATGAGGGAAGTGGTGGTGGAAGAGCTTTGAAAAAGAACGGTGGAAAAAATACCAATAAAAAGGGCAACGAAAGGATCGCTGGTTGCGGTAAAAATGTTTTCTGCTACACCAGCCCCCATCTGCTTGATGGCTGATGACATACCCTTAATTCCAACGAGGAACATATAAAGGGCCCCAAGAACACCCGCTATTTTAAGCAGGATAAATAGTGTGTCTTTTTTCATTATTTGCTTAACGGAGGTTAGTCAAATTCCTGTTTATATCTCCAAATATAGATTAGAAAATTAAGACTTTTTTTAGAACTTAATGTTTAAAACACCGAGTACCAGTGAAGATCATAGCTATGCCATATTCATCGCAAGCGTCAATTACTTCCTGATCGCGGATAGATCCGCCGGGCTGCATTACCACTTTAATTCCCGAATTTTTAATGACATCAATACTATCTCGAAAAGGGAAGAATGCATCAGATGCAAGAACTCCGCCTTTCACATTTTCACCACCTTTTCTCAATGCCATGTGGACCGCATCCACGCGGCTCACCTGTCCGGCCCCTAATCCGACTGTGGTACTATCTTTCGCAATCAAAATGCCGTTGGATTTGGCATGGCGTAACACCTTCCAAGTAAATAGTGCCGTCTTAATATCTTGGTCCGAAAGCTTTCTTTTTGTCACAGCATTTAAATGCTTAAGTGTTAAGGTTTTTAAGTCAGAATCTTGAATAAGGAGTCCACCATCTATATTTCGCACCTCAAGCTTGGGTGAGCGTTTCCCAAAATTGCCAATTCCTAAAACACGTAGATTCTTTTTCTTTTTGAATATGTCCAGTGCTTCCGGTTCAAAGCTTGGCGCCAAAATAATTTCCACAAAAACTTTACTGATGGCTTCTGCAACGTCCCTAGTGCAGGTGCGATTAAATGCAATTATGCCACCGAAAGCAGAAAGGGAATCAGCATTAAAAGCACGGGTGTATACATCTAATATGTTATTCCCAATGGCAACACCGCAAGGATTGGCGTGCTTAACCACAACGCAGGCGGTTTCATCAAACTCCCTCACACAAGCAAGGGCGCCATCCGCATCCATAATATTATTATAGGAAAGTTGTTTCCCTTGGTGGATGGTAGCATTCAATATGTTGGGATCAGTATTTCCGGGAATCTTATATGAAGATGCTAACTGGTGGGGGTTTTCGCCGTAGCGCATTTCTGAATGTTTTTCAAATGTAAGTGAAAAATTATCCGATAGCTTTTGATCCTTCAAATAGTTGTGAATAATGGTATCATATTGTGCTGTGTGTCCGAATGCTTTCGCCGAAAGTTTTTTCCGCGTTTCAAATAAAATTTCACCGGATTGCAATTCGTCGGAAATGGTGGAATAATCTGCGGGGTCGACCAAAGCACAAACCCAACCCACATTTTTAGCTGCTGACCGGATCATAGTGGGCCCGCCGATATCTACATTTTCTAAAGCCATTGCCAGATCGCAATCTTCCCGAGAAATCGTTTCTGAAAAGGGGTAAAGATTGCAAACCACAAGGTCAATCCATTGAATTTTATTGGCTTCTGCATCTTTGCTATGTTGATCCCGAAGCCCAAGAATGCCACCTTCTATTAGGGGATTAATGGTCTTTACGCGGCCATCCATGATCTCAGGGAATTGGGTATAATCGCTTACATCTGAAACGGGAACATTAGCACTTCTCAATGCCTTGGCCGTGCCACCCGTGGATAGTATTTCAATGCCGAGGCTGTTCAATGCTTGTGCCAGTTCCACTACATTGGTTTTATCGAATACAGATATGAGCGCTCGCTTCACTTGAATTGGCGATTGATTTAATAAGGGATTATCTAACATATGAATTATTTTGAATTAATTGTATAGCTTCAATAAGGGCCATGCCTTCTAGTTTTTGGACTTTTGTTTTTAATGTATCTACGGTTTCATCCGGTTCTACATTACATTTTTTCTGAATTAAAATTGGTCCCCCATCTACTTCGTCGGTGACAAAATGAATCGTACAGCCGGTTTCTATATCACCGTTTATTATAACATCTTGATGAACATTTGTATCCATCCCACCGGCGTATTTTGGCAACAGTGATGGGTGAACATTTAACAGTCTGTCTTTCCATTTTTGACAAAATTTTGCAGATAGAATACGCATAAAACCAATAAGAAGAACCAGGTCTACGGCATGCTCTTTTAAAATGCCTGTCATTTCAGCATCGAATTCTTCCCGCGATTTTTCTTTATGAGAAAGGAAGATGGCGGGCACATTATAATTTTTGGCCCGCTCCAAGATATAGGAATTCTTTCGGTTGGAGAGAACCACAGACACCTCTCCATTCAATTCACTGGAAGCGATAGAATCTAAAATAGTTTGAAGATCAGTTCCGCTTGTGGAACCTAAAACACCCAGCTTTATCATCGAATCGCTTTCATATGATTGATACGTTTTTGGATTACCGTATCTGTCCCAATATCTGCTCGATGAAAGAGTGGACCGGTAACAGATGACACTTCTTTTTCCGCAATTTTCTCTGCGTTTGAAATGGAGTCCGCCATGCCCACAATCGCAATAGTTCGACTCCCCGCTTCAACTAGTTTTCCATTTTGAATATCCACCGAAGCGTAAAACAATCCGTCGGGGTTTTCTATTTTTGAAACATTAATCTGTTCATTTTTCACGGGGCTATCTGGGTAACCTTCCGGCACAGCATATTTACAGACTGTTGCTTTATTATGAAATTTTACATCTACATTTTTCAATGTGCCATCTGCAATGCCGTTGCAAATTGCAATAAAGTCCGAATCTAAAAGGGACAAAACATTCATAGCTTCTGGATCGCCGAACCGGGCGTTGTATTCGATCAGTTTCACGCCATTTGCCGTTGCCATAAATCCGCCATAAAGGATGCCTTTGTACCCCTCACCAAATTTGTCCTTTACTGCCTTGGCGGTTTGAACATTAATTTCGTACGCTTCCAAAATATCATCATCCGATAAAAATGGCAACCCATGGTTTGCATCAGAGTAAGTCCCCATCCCGCCGGTGTTTGGACCCGTGTCTCCTTCGTAGGCCCGCTTATGATCTTGAACGGCGGGCATATGTTTTAAAGTGTCTCCATCGCAAAAACTCATGAGCGAAAACTCTTCTCCGATGAATTTTTCTTCAATGACGAATTCACCGCCTTTATCTGTCAATTCCTGGCAGTAGGCCAGCGCTTCATCATGGGAATGTAAATGTTCTCCGGATACTTTTACGCCTTTACCGCCGGCGAGACCATCATATTTCACCACATAATTTTCGCCAAGTACATTTAAAAATTCTGTTACACCAGCCAAGGAATTAAAGGTTTGGTATTGAGGTCCGCCGGGTATGTTATATTCTCTTAACAAATCCCGAGTGAATGCCTTGGATGTTTCTAATTTGGCTAAATATTTTTTGGGTCCCACAACCCTTACCTTAACGGCCCAAAGCGCATCCGCCACGCCATTTTCCAAGGGGTTTTCGGGGCCAATGATGACCAGGGTCGCCCCAATTTCATTTGTATAATTCACAACAAAATCAGGATCGTTGAAATTTCCGATTAATAGTTCATCGCAGAGTTCCGCAATACCAGGATTCATGTTAGATGCTAGACAGAAAATCTCTTTTTCTTGATGAGAGCGATCCAAGGCTCGAACAATGGCATGCTCCCGAGCGCCGGAACCGATGACTAATATTTTATTTACCATTCCGGTCATTCACGCGCACGGCTTCCATTTGAGAGATCTTGGCATCATCGATATCGTTAGTAATATAGTTGCCGTCCAGGCAGGCCATACACGGCGTATCAATATGGTGATCCCCTTTCCGCGTAACCGCTTCTACCAGATCATCAATTTTCTGATAAAGAAGCGCATCCACGTTTAAATAGTTTTCAATTTCGTTTTCATTCATATTTCCGGCGATGAGTTCTTCCTTGGTTGGCATATCCACACCATAAAAGCAAGGCGATTTCACCGGCGGGCACGCCACGGCAAAATAAACTTCTTTGGCGCCAAAATCTTTGAGCATGCGCACAATTTCTCGACTAGTATTTCCACGGACAATGCTGTCATCCAGGATCAGCACCTTTTTATCACGGATTTCTAATTCTTGAGGCACCAGTTTATATTTTACAGATTTTTTTCGTTCATCCTGTCCCGGCATAATAAAGGTTCTACCTATAAAAGTGTTTTTATATAAACCTTCGGAATATCTGACCCCCAACTCATGAGCAAACGAAAGAGCAGCCGTATTCGCAGTGCTGGGTGCTGGGATAACAATATCTGGTGTTTTGTCGGGATATTTTTTCTTCCATGCTTCAGCCAGGTTTTGTCCCATGCGCAGGCGCGATCGGTACACACTAACATCGTTCAGAGTTGCATCGGGTCGAGCAAAATACACATATTCAAAAATGCAGGGATTAAATGATTTTTTAACCAAGCGCTTGTTGAATACATTTCCATCTTCATCTACATAAATGAGTTCGCCGGGAAGCACCGTTCCTTTTGGTTCATATCCCAACGCATAAAACATAGTGTTTTCGGAAGCAAAAATGTAATCCTTACCGCCATTACCATTAGATCTTTCACCTTTCACCAATGGGCGAATTCCCTGGGGATCGCGGAATACCACGAGCCCTTTTCCAATGACGAGACTGACCACAGAATAGGCACCCTTAACATGTTTAAATATTTTGGTAACCGCACTGCACAGGAGATAGAAAAACTCTTCACTATCTTCTGGAGGATTATTTGTGTGAAGTAAATCTGCAAAATAATGAAGCAACACTTCTGAATCAGAATTGGTGTTTAAATAGCGACTATCCTTATTGGTGATTTCTTCTGCAAGTTCCTGATAATTGGTGAGGTTCCCGTTATGAGCCAAGGCAATGCCATAGGGGACAGATGTCCAGAATGGCTGAACTTCGCCATGACTAAATCCACCGTGAGTGGGATAACGATTATGAGAAATGCCGATGTTCCCGGTAAGCAATTCCATATTTTTTTTGTTGAAAACTTCTTTTGCTAGACCCATGCCTTTTTCTTTGTGCATGCGATCGTCATAGGTCATGATACCGGCTGCATCCTGTCCACGGTGCTGCAAGTGGATGATACTATCATAGAGTTCTGCCGCAACAGGCTTATGTGAATAAATACCGGCTATACCGCACATTATATAAGGTCCACCAATTTGGGCGCAAGGCCCTTGTAGCCTGCTGGTGTCAGGTTTATTAACGTTTGTTTATCTTCATCAGAAACTTTCAACCCCGATACAAATTTTGCCATGGATTCCGCATTAATGGATTGTCCCTGCGTCAATTCTTTTAGCTTTTCGTAGGCGTCCCGTTTTCCGCTTTTCCGCAAGATTGTCTGGATTGCTTCGGCCAGCACTTCCCAATGATTATCCAGCTCTTTTGACATTTGGACTTTGTTAATAGTAATCCGGTTCAATCCTTTTAAAATATTTTGCAGGGCTAAATAGGAATGTCCCAAAGCCACACCATGGTTTCGCAAAGTAGTTGAATCAGTGAGGTCCCGCTGCATCCGAGATATGGGCAATTTCAACGCGAGATGATTTAAAAGTGCATTAGCAATGCCCATATTGCCTTCGGCATTTTCAAATTGAATTGGATTGATTTTATGGGGCATGGTGGATGAGCCAACTTCGCCAGCCACTTTTTTTTGTCTAAGAATTCCGCGACTAATATAATACCACATGTCTCCACATAAATCAGTCAATATAGAATTCACGAGAATGATTTGGCGATAGCTTTCTGCCAGCGAATCGTGGGGTTCAATCTGTGTGGTGACTAAATTAGGTTCAAGCCCAAGAGATTTAATGAATTTAGATGAGAAGCTTATCCAGTTTGTTTTTGGATATGCCGCCATGTGGGCGGACCATGTGCCCGTGGCGCCACCAAGTTTTCCCAACAATTTATGGGTTTTGATTTGATAGATTTGTCGATCAAGGCGAGCGCAAAAGACAGCTAGTTCTTTTCCAAATGTGGTGGGCGTTGCTGGCTGACCATGTGTCAGCGCCATCATAGATGCATTTTTATATTTCCGAGCGAGTTTTTTCAAGTCTTTATGTACGGACTGAAGCTCCGGCAGATAAACCCGATTCAGGCCATCTTGCCACATGAGTGAATATGACAAATTATTTACATCTTCCGACGTTAAGGCAAAATGAACCCATGGATGAAGTGCTTTTTTTGTTTTGCCTTGAATGTAATACTCAATGGCTTTCACATCGTGATTGGTGGTTGCTTCGATCTCTTTGACTTTTTCCGCATCGGCCGAATTAAAATTGTTATAAATTTTTTGCAGACGTAATTGCTCATCTTTGGAAAAACTCGGAAGCTCTTTAATCCCTTTTTCATTACCCAGTGCAATAAGATATTCAATTTCCACCTTAAGACGATAGCGCATGAGCGCCTTTTCTGAAAAATAAATAGAAAGATTTTTTACACTATTATTATAGCGCCCATCTAATGGTGAAATAGCGTTTAATTGACTAGACACCAAAAATTCTTTTAACCGCTAAAGCACAATTTCCTGGATCAAGAATAGTCAACACCGGCGTATTGCTTGGCATTTGGAGCGTGGAATGGATGTTTACCATCATATCCGCTTTATCCGAAAAGGGCGGACACCCCAAAGTCGGGAATTCCGAATTTGCGGCGACGAACCCAGACAGGGCATTGGAACGGCCAGCAATGGTGATATACACAATATCCTTTTCGTCTTTATTAGCGGTTAAAATATCTAAAACTTTCAATGGCTGTTTGTGTGCAGATGCCGCATGCTGTTCCCATGTGATGCCGTATTCATCCAGTTTATCCGTGATCTTCTTTGCGTGGGGCTCATCTGATGTAGAGCCCATGATAATGACTGTTTTCATAATACTTCCTTTAGGTTTTTATTAATTCTGTCACTAACCGACTTACTGGCATCTGGGAATGGAAACACCTCACCCGTAATTGTTTCATATAAGTAAATGTAACGGCTCGAAAGTTCAGCAACCAATTCTTCCGGCGCTTCCGGTAATGTTTCATCGCTATATGGATCACAATTATCCATGAACCATAGCCGAAGGAACTCCTTATCAATATTCTGCGGTTCTTGACCGGCGGCCATGCGTTCATCGTAAGTTTTCGCTATCCAGTAGCGGCTTGAGTCCGGCGTATGAATTTCATCAATGAGCATAATTTTGCCATTTCCAACCCGGCCCATTTCATATTTTGTATCCACCAAAATCATACCATTTTCGGCTGCTTTCTTTTGTCCGAAGGCAAACAACTCCAGTGCTTTTTGACTGCAGTAGTTCCACCCTTCTTGTGTCATCCATCCTTCGCTCACAATTTCTTCCGGCGAGATGGGGCGATCATGATGCTCTTCCTTTGTAGTGGGTGTTAGCATATTGGCATCAAGTTTCTGATTCTTTACCAATCCTTCAGGAAGGGCATTTCCGCAATATGTGCGGTCGCCATTATTATAAACTGTCCAAAGAGCTGTGCTGGTGCTACCGGTTATATATCCGCGGACGACAAATTCGATAGGGAAAACGTCACATTTTTTGGCTAGGGTTACATTTGGATCCGGTACAGCTATGATATGATTTGCAATGATATGCTTGGTCTGTTCAAACCACCATGCGCTGGTGAGATTCAGCACCTGTCCCTTGAAGGGAATGGATGCTAAAACCCGATCAAAGGCGCTTTGGCGATCTGTGGTAATGAGCGCAACTTTATCCCCAAAATCATATTGATCTCGGACTTTCCCCGTCCGCTTAGTTCCAGTAGGTAAATTCGTCGCGGTTAAGGTGTTGTTCAATTCCGCTTTAATGCGGTCTTTGTAATGTTCAGTTGATTCGATAGCATTCATGAGATAGTGGGTTGAATAGTATATGCGTGTCTAAAATTCCGTTTAAAACAGTTTCAAAATTACCGCCGTTCACGGTCACATTCCATATAACGCCGCGCTTTAATTCAGATAGTTTTTCAATTTCAAATCGTTTAATCAAGGATTCGAATTTCGCCCTACCGCGCGTGTCATCTTTTTGTCGCACCAGGAAAGATGCGGTATTGTCAGCGGATGTTATTTCGCTGATGAATTCTTTGTTGGAATTATATAGCTCACCAGTGGCATCAATTTTTTGCAGGACAGAACCCCTTTCATCATCCACAGAAATTTCCCAATGGGTCTGGCGAGTGATGGACACATCGTACTCCAATTGACCCAGCACGCTATGGACGGATGCCGCTTCATTGTCCGTAATAATCATATCAATAACCCATTCTGTAGCTTCGGGATTGGGATCATAATCTTCAATTTCATAATGGGGACGATCAAAAGAAAGAAAGTGGTCTGTAACGGGATTCCCGATTTCAATATATTCTTTCATAGATGAAAATATAGCGTCGCCATTTTTTGTTCGTTCCGGATGAGGCATCATGGCCATTACATTCCCGGCGGGATTACACACTGCCGCCAGATTGTACATGGACCCATTTGGATTGGTGGGGAATTCATTCACCACGCTGCTGGCATCATTACAATATCGGTAAACGGTTTGATCGTTGGCGATCATTTTTTCTAATAGTTCATTAGGAAGAATAAAACGTCCTTCACCGTGGGCCAATGGGATGTTGATGAAATCGTCTATGTTCAAATGTCGGGTAAAAGCACAGCGGTTAGGTGGTACGGATATTTTCAAATTTGCCCAAGTATTGTAGTAGCCAACCCCAACTACATGGCCGTTTTTCACCCGCTTATTGTCCGCAAGGGCAATGCCTAAGCGGTGATTGTCTAACCCGGGGACGAGCCCGCTTTCCACCAAAATTTGTGCCCCGTTACAAATTCCCAAAACAGGTTTCCCTTTTTCTGCTTCCAAGCGTATCTGTTTCATAATGGGGTCTAAAGCTGCGATAACACCAGCCCGAGAACGGTCTTCGTAGGCAAATCCACCCACAATCACATAACCATCAAAATCAGTTAACTTTTCTGCAGATTCATTCCATAAAAACTCTACAGGGCTCAGCCCAACACGGTTACAGGCCATAAGTGTCTCCCTCTCCGTATTGGAACCGGGGAATTGAATGATGGCTATTTTTGTCATGTTAATAATTTCGGAATAATATATTGCGACACAAGTTTGATTGTTTCAATTGCTTGAGTGGGTGAATTATAATTAGTGCGTGTAACAACAATCACCGATTCTAATTCGGGAAGAATCAGAACAATATTCCCACCATTGCCAGCCATAAACCAACCGCTAGTCATTGATTTTTCACCAATTGGAAATTGGAAATTCCAAAAATAATATCCATATCCAGCACCAGAATCATCATCCATTCGATGAACAGTTAAACAGTCATTGATCCAATCTTTTGGTATGAGTTGATTCTTTTGAAAAACGCCATCGGCTTGAACTAATTCACCGATTTTTAAAAGGTCTCGAGAACGCAGTTTTAATCCGCCACCTGCCATAGCCTCATTTGTTGGGGAATATTGAAATTCATAATTTTCAATCCCCAATGGTTTGAAAAGCGTATTGATTATATATGTATCCACAGGTTGATTTACCACATTTTCTATTACTTCTCCCATTAATACAGCATTAATTGTGGCATAGCGAAATGGGCCGAATCCATTTTTATCTCTTAAATAATTTTGTTTAACAGGCAGGTTTACAATCCATTTTGACCAATCATCTTGCTTATGCATTTTATCTTCATTTCCGGGGCTTGAATCATCAGAGTCATTTGCCAAAAACCCCGAAGACATTGTTAGAAGATCTTTGATTTGTATGTTTGATTTTATTGAATCATTTTTTATCACAGCACTATTGAGATGAATAGATATTTTGTCTTCTACTCCATAAATATTTCCATTTTCAATCATCTTTCCTGTAACAATAGAAGTAATAGCTTTTGTTACGCTTCTTGTATCATTCAATAAATCTGCGCGGCCCTTTCCAAAATATTGTTCATAAACTAATTCCCCTTTTTGACTAACAAGAATAGATGTGGTTTTCGGAAATTCACCAAGACCTAATCTAGTTTCTAATTCTAAAAGGTCTAATTGGTACTGTGAATTGGTTGATGCATATCCGCTTAAAATAAAAATTATAAATATTGCCAATAAAATTCGAACGGTTCCCCGTATGCTCTTTGGCTTAATTGATTGAAACATGCCTTTCTCCACTCACAACAAAACCGACCTCATAAACATCCGTCAAATCTTTCAACGCATCTGTTACAGCGCCAATATCATCGGGGCTCACAACAAAGGTCATCCCGATACCCATATTGAAAGCGCGATACATTTCGTCTTCATCTACATCGCCGATGGATTGCATCACATCAAAAACAGGGATGTTGGGCCAGGAATCTTTTTTGATTTCAACACCGCAGCCATCTGGCAAAATCCGTGGAATATTTTCAATTAATCCTCCGCCGGTAATATGGGCGATGCCTTTCACATCAATTCCAGCGTCTAAAGTTGCGAATACATGATTCGTATAATTAATGTGCGGTTCCAGCAATGTGAGCCCAATCGATTTTTCCAATTCAGGAATTGTGTTGTTCACATCATATCCACCAATCTCAAAAAAGAGTTTCCGGGCAAATGAATAACCATTGGTGTGCAGTCCACTAGAAGGAAGCCCCAGCAACACGTCTCCGGGTTTAATGTTTTTGCCGGTGATAATTTTTTCTTTTTCTACTACTCCGGTGATGATGCCAACCAAATCATGTTCGCCAGGCAAATATGTGTCAGGCATTTCCGCTGTTTCACCACCCACCAAAGACACGTTTGTTTCCTTGCAGGCTTTTACCATTCCGGATACAATTTCTTCAACAATTTCCGGATTCAGTTTATCGTTCGCAATATAGTCCAAAAAGGTGAGTGGCCGGGCGCCCATGACCAAAATATCGTTGGCGGCGGCGCTTAATAAATCAATACCAATAGTATTAAACTTCCCCAGTTTCCGGGCGATGATGGTTTTTGTTCCCACGCCATCTATGCTCTGAACCATAACCGGATTGTCATAATTTTCTAAAATAGGTTTTAAATCATAGAGTGAGCCGAAACTTCCAATGCCCGTAAGCACATTGGATGTAAAGGTGGATTTAACACCATCTTTAATACGATTAACGGCTTCATTCCCGGCATCGATATTCACCCCGGCTGATTTGTAATCAATTTTACCCATTATAATTTTTCTCGTAGGCCATTTGTCCACGCTTTTTTCGTTTCACTCACATAAATATCTGTAATGTTATTTATTTCAATTGACTGTCCGCCCGTTGATCCTATTTCAAAAACGTCCAATCCATAATTTGAAAATACGGACTTTATGACATCAATGTTTTTTGGTAAGGTTTCCAAAATAAAGCCACCTGTTTCAGAAAATAAAATTTTATCAGGCGACAGACCGCTCTCAATATTCACATTGCACCCAATGTTGTTTCTAAATGTCATTTCTGCCAAAGCTGAAGCTATCCCGCCGTCTGAAATATCATGGCAGGACAAGACCAAACCATCATCAATACAATCAGTCAGGGCAAAAATTTGGTTTTTCACTTCTTCAAAATTTGGCTTTGGGACATTAGCTCCTAATTCATTTTTCAAACTATAATAAACAGATCCGCCCAATTCATTTTTACGCTCGCCAACCAGAAGTATTACAGAATCATTATTCTGGAAATGCGCTGGCACTGCTTTGTTCACATTTTTGAACCGGCCCAAACAGCTTACAATTGGGCTTGGTGGAATGGGGCCGTTTTTTGATTCATTGTAAAAACTTACATTTCCGGCGATGATAGGTGTGGCATGGTCCGGATTGTCTTTTAGTGTAATGGCATGGCACGCATCAGCAACGCCGCGGACACCCTCAACAAACTCCCACATCTGATGTGGTTTTTCAGGATTCCCAAAACAAAGACAGTCAGATAGCGCGTGGGGGGTTGCACCAACAGCAGCCACATTCCGCATGGATTCTACCACCGCATTTACGCCGCCCCAATAGGGGTCGATAAGTCCGTATCTTGGATTGTGATCTGTGGAAAGAGCAATGCCTACATTGCGTATTTCTTCCGGATAATTTTCAGAATTAAAAGGTGCCATTACGCCAGAATCACCCAAGCCAGTTTCTGTATGAATTCGCCCTTGAACTTGCTTGTCGTATTGTTCAAAAATGGGTTCGCGACTCGCCATATTTTCATGGGATAAAATATCGACCAAAACCTGATTGTAATCTGTTGGCTCAGTAAAGTTTGGTTCAACAAAATTTGAATTCCGGACTTCATAAGGTCGATTATATAAAAAGCCCTCTGTCACTTCTTTTGCTTTTGCATTCACAATTTCTTCGTCAGCATTGTGGACAATGTATTGGCCATCTTTTCTAATTTTCCCAACGACAGATGCGCACGCACCCTTGCTTACACCGGGGAGGTCGAAGACCGTATTATAATGGTCTAAAATCACAGGGGTAATATCGGGTGAGCACACCCACATAAATCGCTCTTGCGTTTCACTGCAAAGGTAAACAGACGGATGAAGTCCATCCATGCCGATATGGATTTTGTTCATCCAAACTTCGGCACCATAGCCAGATGTCTCTGCCAATTCCACGCTGGCGCAGGCCACGCCACCGGCACCCAAATCTTTGAAACCAATATTGTCAATAAGTCCTTTTTCTTTCAGGATTTCAAATAGCGCGTAGGATGATTTGAGCAAGTGCCGCTCCAAAAAAGCGTTTGGCTCTTGCACAGCTCCTTTGTTTTGCTCTTTTTTTTCTTCTTCAAGTTCTAGCGAAGCAAAACTTGCACCGCCAAAGCCGCTATTATCAGTAGGTTTTCCCAATAAAATCAAATCAAAGCCATCTGCATTTTTTGGCGCATAAGAATGAATAATATCACCTTCACGAACGATACCCAGCGTCACCAATGTAACCAAGCAATTTTCGTTATACCCTTCATGATAATATAAATCGCCACCAATATTCGGAATACCTAGGGGGTTTCCGTAGCCGGCGATTCCTGCAACAACACCATCATGAATCCATTTTGTTTTATTATTTTTAATATCTCCAAATCTCAAAGAATCAGTCACGGCAATTACTTCTGCGCCCATACATAAAACATCACGGACATTTCCACCTACGCCAGTTGCAGCGCCTTCATAGGGTACAATTTGAGATGGATGATTGTGGGACTCGTGGCTCATAACAATACACCAGCGATGGCCATCATTATCTGTGGCAATTGACACAACGCCCGCATCTTCTTTGGCGCCAAGTACCACATCGGGGCCTTCGGTGGTAAATTGTTTTAAATGATTTCGACTGCTTTTATAACTACAATGTTCCGAGCCTTGGATAGAAAATAAAATGAGTTCAGCCAACGATGGTGCCCGGCCTAGCATATCGTTTTGAATTTTGAGTGCTTCTTCTGTGGTGAGTGGAATATTGAGCTCAACCAGTTTAGCTTTGATGTCAACATCAGAAAGTCCGGCGAAGTCAATAATCTCTTTAGTAAATGCCATATTTAAAAGGGCAGGAAGGCCCGAAGACACAAAGAAGCCATAAAATAATTAAGTGTCTTTGTGTCTTGGTGGCTAAAGATCATCTTATAATAGTTTCGTGGCGTTGTGGCCCCACTGATACAATCTTGACGGGGCAATCCACTTCGCGCTCAATAAATGCAATATAATCTTTTAAGGTCTCCGGCATTGCATCAAACCCCTTGTCCCAAATGTTTTCAGGAAGGTCACCCCACCCGGGCAGCGATTGATAAATTGGTTTCGCATTGCGATATTCAGTTAAACTTGCCGGCATTTCATTGATTCGTTTTCCGTTCACATCATAGGCCACACAGATAGGTAGACTTTTAAATCCATTTAATATATCTAATTTTGTTAGGGCAATTTCTGTAAGTCCATTCACGCGAACTGCTTGTCGCACTTGAACTAAGTCTAGCCAGCCCACTCGTCGCGGCCGACCGGTGGTTGTGCCGTATTCGCCACCCTTATCTCGAAGCGTTTTTGCTTTTTCACCATGAATTTCTGATGGCAGGGGACTTTCACCCACACGGCTCAAGTATGCTTTTGTAACGCCGATGATACGATCAATATCTCGGAAGCTAACGCCGGTACCCGTAGAAATATGCCCCGCGGCTGTATTAGAAGAAGTGGTATATGGATAAACTCCGTGATCCACATCCAGGCTGATACCTTGGGCGCCTTCAAACAAAATAGACTTCCCAGACTTGTGTGCTTTGTATAAAACGATCGATGTGTCATTAATGTAAGGCGCCAGTTGTTTTCCGTAATCCACGTAGGTATCAAAAATTTCATCAATGGAAATATCTAAAGTTTGGTTGAGCGCTTTTTCAATAATTCCCTTTGCAAAAGCATACCCTTTTTCTAACTTTTCTCTGAACACAATTGGTTCTAAAAGATCGATCATCCGGATGCCATTACGAAACATTTTATCTGCATAGACGGGTGCAATTCCCCGACGGGTACTTCCTGCCGCCAAGCCACCCTGATGTTCTGAGAGGGCACCATCCATTGCAATATGATAGGGCATAATCGCATGAGCGCGATCGCTCACCATGAGCTTGGGATCGATTCCCTTTTCTTTTACATAAGCAATTTCATCGAGTAACGCTTTTGGGTCTACCACAACGCCATTTCCAATAATGGACATGGGTTCACCGTAGACAATTCCGGAAGGGATAAGATGAAGTTTGAATGTGGTGCCATCCACGATGATAGTGTGGCCGGCGTTGTTGCCGCCATGAAATCGAACCACATAATCTGATTCGCCAGCAAAGAAATCGGTAATCTTTCCCTTGCCTTCATCGCCCCATTGGGCGCCGACAATTATTGTTATATTAGATGTATTAGAAGGCACTAATTGCCAAAGAATAATTTTGCATATTGGATTGAAAAGTCACTTAATTGAAGTAAATCCCGTAGGTGACTTTACGGGTTCTTATAATATGATAAAAATGTATTTCTTATAAAATTTACTTTGTTTCTTTTTTATCTAAAATTCCAGCTTTCTTTTTAGCCCATACTAATAATCTGTTAATGGGAGGAAAATAATCGGCCAAAATAATAAGTCCAGGAATACCAAATATCCACCCTTGGAAAACTGGAATTAACCCGCCGATTAATCCAACAATAACCAAAACAACTCCGAATGTAATTCTAGCAGTTTTTTTTATCACTTGATTTGATACACCAGCTCATTGTTAATGGAATCATCGAAATTATGATCTGATTCTGCTAACAAGTGTTTTACAAGAAAACCATGCACCAATCCATTTATTAAAGACACAGTTAATTTTGCTGGGTTTGAACCCACATCCAGCACATAACTGATAATAGGAGAAAATAATGGAATATCTGAGTAATCCAGATGTTTCGTCCCCCTGATGATTAACCTGTATTTTGGATTGGAAGAATGTGCCATGAGACTTTCTAGCCTTGGGTAATTCCCAGGGTAGTCTGATCCACTCCAAGTGGGGCGCCCCATGAAGAGGAATGGAACATGGACGCCATCATCAATGGTCTCTTGGGGAATGGGGCTGATCCAACTATCTAAAACAAAACATGCCTTGACTCGGCCATCCCGTTGGGATGCGACCGTTGCGGTTGAACCACCGTATGAATGCCCTCCAACAGCAACCTTCTCCAAATCAATTTTAGCGTTTATTTGTGACTCGATTTCACCAGACTGTATTTTGTTTAATTGATCTAAAATGAAACTAATATCTGCAGCTCGCGTGTTAATTTGCATTTTGCGGACATTCACACTATCGGTGTGGCCAGTAATATCTGAGCGATAATCTGCCAGGTGCCCATCGGGGAAAATGGTGAGATTGGCATCAAAACTATGATCAGGTGCAATGACAATAAACCCTCGGCTAACTAAAAATTCGTACATGGCCTGATGGAGGTGTCGGGTCCCTGTAATGCCATGTGAAAAAATGACCACCGGCATTAATTGATTCGATTTAATGATGGGAATATTTTTAAAACTATTTGTATAAATATGATTTAAATGGCTTGGGAAAAACTCTGGAATCGCACCTGCGCCAGCCAACGTTTTTGCACGAAGATCAATAAAATCTAAATAGGGTTCCGGGGTCATTTCGGCATTTTTAAACGCAGGATACCAGACTTGAACAACTATCTCCCGCACATCATTTGGATTTTCATCTGTAAACCACTCCAGGCGCGTTGAGTCAACCCAATGATGTGTTTCTGTGCCCACATCGTAGGGGCCACTTGGATTTGGGAGGGTAAAAACAGGTATAATCCAGGGGAGCAAAACCGAAAATGTAAACCAAACGAAAAGAAACCCCTTTGTGACAATATTGATTTTTGTTTTTTGAAATAGGTGAAAAACATATAATGCGGGCAATAAATATGTGGCTAAAGCAAATTGCCACCTCTGTCCTTCTAAAAAATATTGAAGGATCATTGCTCCGATTGCAGCAAATAAAAGGTAGAGAAATATTTTACGCTCTTTATGAGTAAATAAGGCAGTTAAGGCTCCTGCAATAAGAATTAAAGTGAGTATTTCAAAAGGGCGCATTGAGTATGAATTAATTTATTGAAAGAAAACAAAAAGCCACATAATTGAGATGTGGGGCTTTTTGCATGGATGGAAATATTCGTTAAATAATAGTTGTTTCAAAAGCATCATTTTCCGGTTTTTGAAAAGCATTTAGCCGGGATTTGGCATAAATATACACCAGCGGATACAGGTTTACCAAAATCATTAGTGCCGTAACAAACCACTGATTTAAATCTAGGAAATTGATTCTGATTTACCAGTGTTTTCACCTATTATCCAAGCATATTGTAAATCTTCAAATTAATGTTTGAATCATCTGGCAGATCAAAAATTCCTTATTGTAAATTATTCCTATAAAATACAGTGTAGAAATAAAAATGACATTAAAAAAATTAGATTATGTTTTTCTTTCGGTAGGCGATATGATAGAGAACTCCAGGTCGTTTTTAGAGAATATTATTCAACGAAGAACCGTCCGAGATTTTTCGGACAAGCCGGTTCCAATCGAGATTATTCAAAACGCCATCCAGACGGCGTCTTCTGCCCCATCTGGAGCTAATAAACAGCCATGGCATTTTGTGATTGTGAAAAACCCTGTTGTAAAAAAAGATATTCGGATTGCTGCTGAAAAAGAAGAAAAAGAATTTTATGAACACCGGGCACCGGATTATTGGCTGCAAGACCTGAATCAGTTTGGCACAGATTGGCATAAACCGTTTTTAGAAATAGCGCCTTACTTGATTGTAGTATTTAAACAGAGTTATGATTTGGGCAAGAGGGGGAAACGTAAAAATTATTATGTAAATGAATCAGTGGGAATTGCATCGGGGTTTTTATTGACAGCCCTGCATAATGCGGGTTTGGCAACACTGACTCACACACCAAGCCCCATGGGGTTTTTGGAAAAGATTCTGAGGCGGCCTGAAAATGAAAAGGCTGTTTTGCTGATTCCAGTTGGCTATCCCGCAGAGAATGCCAAAGTCCCAGATTTGAAAAAGAAGTCTTTTCAAGAAGTTGCGACAATAATTTAATAATTAATCATTCCCTGAGTTTATCGAAGGGGATGATTAAAAGAATACTTTGACAGGCCCAGTATTCGCAAAACAAGGAAAAACAATGTCCGTTAGAATTCTAATTACAGGCGGTACCTTTGATAAAGAATATGACGAGATCACCGGGAAACTTTATTTCAAGGATACTCATATGCGAGAGATCTTGGACCTGGGAAGATCTAAACTTGAGGTCAAGATCCGCACACTCATGCTTCTGGATAGTTTGGAAATGACCGATCATGATCGCGATATTATTTTAGAAAACTGCAGAAGAGTTTCAGAAAATAAAATTGTAATTACTCATGGCACAGATACTATGACAGAAACGGGAAAAGTAATTGCGAATGCAAAACTTGAAAAAACCATTATACTGACAGGTGCTATGATTCCCTATAAATTTGGTAGTAGTGATGGACTATTTAACTTGGGATGTGCCTTGGCTTTTGCGCAAGCCTTACCTCGCGGTGTATACATTGCCATGAATGGCAGATATTTTGATTGGGATAAGGTTAAAAAAAATAAAAAAACAGGTGTGTTTGAAGAACTGTTGTAAGCGTTGAATGTTCACGTGAAGACATCAATATTTTTTATTTTTCCATTTCTTGAATCCATTTTTTTACCAATTCTACGCCCTCTTTGTGAACCAGTTTTCGTCCCAGCTCTGGCATCATGATGCCTGGGTCAGTGGATTCCATCCTATAGACCATAATTGATTGATCAGGGTATTGCGGAACAATTGTATAGTTCAAATCCCCCGAACCACGCCCAGCGGCCACGGGTGGTTTATGGATTCCCAAACGCGTTGGATCCGTTTCTTCAATATTAAGAAATAGTCCAGGTGTTTCTCCCGGGGCACCCAATCGGTGACAATGAGCACAATTAATATCAATCAAGGCCCTAGCGCGTTCTTCAATGGAACCGCTTTTAATATCGTTATAATCTGGTGTATAAGGAAGGGATGAGAAACTTGGGAGCCCACTGATCATACCCAACAAACTCCACTTTTCTAACTGATTCATTTTACCATCATCATAATCAAAATCATGATTTAGCAACCTTACTTTTGGCCCGATTGGGATCATGCGATTCTGGTTTACATGACATCCTTTACATTGATTAAAATTGGGGACACTATACTCAAAATTGATTGATTGCCCCGCTGGATCAACAAATGATACATTTAGTCTTTTACCGGCAATTTCCAAATACGCTTCTGTTTGTTCCGAATTCCAAACATAAGGAAAGCCCAGCCAGCCTTCCTGGGTATTTATCAAAAGCCGTGTTTCAATGAGTTGGGAATCTTGGTCAGAATTGCGAAAGTTTGCGGGATAGTAAAATGTTTTAATCAATACAGATTCTTGCGGGAAATTAAATGTACCATCTTTTTGATACACTAATTGCTGGCCTTTCGGAAGCGCAATAAATCGTGATTTCAGCGAGTAGTCAGAAAACAATTTCGCAGAAACGTCATAGGGTATCACACCGGAGACGGGGTTGTGATTGGCCAGATGCCCTTCAAAAAAGCCATAATCAGATAATTTGGGTTTGGCATATTTGATAGGACTGCCGCCAAAGAGGAGAGCAATAAGGAGCGGGAGTAAAGCCAAGCAGTTAGCTTTGCTCAACAATCTTGACATTATTTAGTCGAGGAAGTTAAAGGATGTACCCGACCACAATTATGTGGTGACATATCCTCGGAAAAATTTGAAATGAAAGGTGAATACCATTCTTCAAAATTATGTTCAATGTCCAAATCAGTGAAGCGAGCGTCATCATTATCCTGGATACACAACCCCGCTGAATTTTCTGGATCCTGCATGCCATCATAAATAATGTCCGGCGTGTTGCGGCCATACTTCACCGCCAATAATTTACCAATATCATAACCCAGCTCAGGTAAGCCCGCCCAACGGTCAAAAGTATTATTATAAATGTGGACGTCTGCAGTATATGGATTATAGAGACTGTCCTTAATGGCTTCTTCCGTCATAAAATAGCTAACCACTCCGGTTCCGACACTTTTGTTATTCAGAATAGTGTTTTGGTACACGTGCACATTGCTGCAGGCCAAAATGAGAATACCTGTTCCTGGAATAACTTTTCCCACAATACTGCCAGGCGGTGCAAAATTGAACAAATTATTGGATTCAACCAAGTTGTTAAAGACTCGCACATTCCCACCTTTTTTTTGTACAAGATCTGGTAAATCGAAAATAAGAATTCCACCTGCGTTGTGATAAGAGTGATTTTCGTACACTTCGGCGTTATTGGAATTTTCAATCTCGATTCCCGCTACATTGTCATAAGCGGTATTATAGCGCACCACAATATCATTCGATTGCCCTACATAAATTCCTGCATCCGATGCGCCAATGGAAACAGAGTTTTCAATCAATACATTTTGGCATTGTACTGGATAGAGCCCGTAAGCGCCGTTGGTCTCCTTAGGGCCTCCCGTCCATTCAGCTTTAACATGCCTGAAAACAATTCCATCTGTATATTGAATTTTAATGGCATCGCCCTTGGTGTCTTGAACGGTGAATCCTTCCAACGTGATATTTGTTGAATTGGTAATACTAATACCCTGGGCACCCTCGTCCTGATTTAAAAAGGAAAGGATAGATTGATCCATACTTTGCCCGCGAATAACAAGATCACTTTTCCCTTCGACGGATAATGTTCCCCGGATGGGGTGCAGGCCTTCCGGAATGGTAATCGTGTCTCCGGGTTCAGCCAAAATGAATTGAGTTTGAAGATTTTTTTCGATGTTTGCAAAAAGCAAACCTGCCATAAAAAGCAACGGAATGGATTGATGTATCAATTTCATTATAGAAAAACTTAGGTGATTCCTGATGATGGATTAAATAAAAAAATGGATTTTAAAATTTTTAATCTGATATTTCATTTTTTCACGTAGCAGCGTTAGATTTAATAAAATGAAGCCTGTACGTATCCACTCTTGGAATGTTTCCCCTGGTGAAGCATCTGCCATCCAAATGAACCTGCGGGATAAGATTATTATTCAGCCCTTACCAGATGAAATCCATCTAGTGGCCGGGACCAATGTTTCACACGATCCAAACACCAATACAATCCACGCAGCACTTGTCATATTGAGGTTTCCTGGTATGGAGCTGGTTGAACGCTATGGCTTATCAGAAGAAATAACCTTTCCCTATGTTCGGGGAATTTTGGCCTTTAGGGAGGCGCCACCAATTATGAAACTCATGAAGCGCGTTCGGCATAGTCCCGATGTTGTTTTATTCCATTCCCATGGTTTGTCTCATCCACGGCGGTTTGGCTTAGCCAGCCATCTCGGTGTTTTATTTGATGTCCCATCTGTTGGTATTGCGGATCGTGTTTTGGTGGGGCTTCACGATAATATCGACTCCGAAAAGGGGCACCATGCGCCCCTAGTCCACAATGATGAAGAGGTGGGCATCGCCCTAAGAACGAAAGATGGTGTTAATCCTGTTTTTGTTTCAGTAGGGCATAAAGCTGATTTGCTCACCGCCATGAAGTTTACACTGGAATGTGTAACCCATTATCGACGGCCTGAACCAATTCGGCAGGCCTACTTGACCGTGGTAGCCCAGCGTGATGGCGAAAACATAGATATTGATGTTGCGGGAAACCAGACAACTTTATTTTAATTTAAACGTTAAGATCATTTTTGACCCATGGCATTATCCGGAGAAGGTGGGTGTAAAAAATGCCCCGAGTGATTGATCGATGCATTTTTGTCTTGGGTTAGGTATATATAAAATCTAATCGCAAGTTGTTTCCAGTATAATGGCACAAACTAAATAGGGATCCATATTTGCAGATGGTCGGCGATCTTCAAGATATCCATATCCGTCTTTTGATGTTTGCATGGGAATCCGGATGGATGCGCCCCGATCACTTATGCCATAACGAAATTCATTAATACTGCATGTTTCATGAAGACCAGTGAGGCGCTCCTCATTGTGGGCACCATAAACGGCAATATGCTCGGGGTGTTTTTGACTTAGTTTTTCACAGGCATCTTCAATAATGGCTATTCCACCCGGTTCTCGCATAGCTTTCGTACTAAAGTTTGTATGCGCCCCGGCGCCATTCCAATCGCCCTTAACTGGTTTTGGGTGCAGCGTTGCACTCACACCGTAATCTTCAGAGATACGATACAGAAGCCATCGGGATAGCCACATTTGATCGCCGGATGCTAAAGGGTTCAGTGGGCCTATTTGGTATTCCCACTGTCCCGGCATCACTTCTGCATTTATTCCAGAGATTTCTAATCCCGCATCAATACAAAGGTCCAAATGTTCTTCTACGATGTCTCGACCAAAAACTTCATCGGCACCAACACCACAGTAAAAAGGGCCCTGAGGCGCAGGATATCCGCCTTCCGGCCACCCCAAAGGAGAGCGACCTTGAAAAAGCGTATACTCCTGTTCAATGCCAAACCAGGCTCCTTGAGCGGCGTGTTTTTCTTCTAATTTTCTTAAATGTGCCCGCGTATTTGATGGGTGAACAGATCCATCTGCATTCATTACTTCGCACATGACCAAAACATTGTCCCCTCCCCGAATTGGGTCCGGAATAAAACAGACTGGTTTTAACAAGCAGTCGCTGTCATTACCAATAGCCTGCATGGTGCTGGAACCATCAAATCCCCAGTCTGGGATATCATCAAGACTGGTTATGGGTCCATCAAAAACTTTTGTTTTTGATCGAAGTTTTTGGGTGGGCTGGTGCCCGTCCATCCATATGTATTCTGCTCTAATTTTGCTCATTTCTTCCCCACTTAAGTTGTTAATATTTAATGAAGTAACCCTAGGTTTCTTTTTATTATTAAGGAATTTGCAATTCTACCAAATAAATTCAAAGCATAATATACTAATTTACCCAATCGCCTCGGAACCTCTTTCTCCAGTTCTTAAGCGAATACAATCATCAATAGGTAAAATAAAAACTTTACCCCGACCTTTATCTCCGTCTTTTTTTGCTACAATAGTAACAGCTTCAACTACAGCATCCACAAATTCATCGTTTACCGCAACTTCGAGTCTGACTTTTTTCAACAAAGTGATTTCGTGAGATATCCCTCGGTAGACTTCTTGTACCGGTATTTCCTTACCTTGCCCTCTTGCATTGGTAATGGTAAACTTGTAAATATTTCTTTTAAGAAGTTCTTCTTTAACTGCCGGCAGTTCTTCCGGCTGAATTATTGCAATAATTAGTTTCATTGATTGTTCCTCCTATTCTACAGTGAAAATTTGAAAGCCGGCATATGACTCCATATCATGTTCACCAATATCGAGTCCTATGATTTCTTCGTCTTCTGATACCCTTAAGCCAATGGAATATTTCAATACCGTAAAGATCAGGGCTGAACCAATCAGACAAAAAAGTCCATATGCCACAACACCTAAGGCTTGAACAGATAGGCTATGTTCAGCACTAAAAACACCTACAGCAAGCGTCCCCCAGATACCACATATGAGATGGACAGATATAGCACCAACTGGGTCATCAATTTTTAATTTATCTAACTGGATTACAGACAAAACCACAATGACTCCCGCAATAAAACCAACTAATACAGAATTCATTGGACTGATAACGTCCGCACCAGCGGTGATACCAACCAGCCCTGCCAATGAACCATTTAATATCATGGATAAATCTGGTTTTTTACTTACATACCAAGATGTGATCATAGCTCCAATTATACCCGCTGCAGCTGCTAATGTAGTCGTAACGAATACCAGAGATACACCGCCAGGGTCTGCAGAAAGAACTGACCCACCATTAAATCCGTACCAGCCAAACCATAGAAGAAAAACACCAATAGTTGCAAGCGGCATATTGTGACCTAGGATTGGTTTAATTCGTCCATTTTGCCCATATTTCCCAATTCTAGATCCTACTAAAATTGCGCCTACGAGTGCAGCCCAACCTCCGACACTGTGTACGAGGGTGGATCCAGCAAAATCATAAAAGCCTAGTTGATCCAGCCAGCCAGCTCCCCACTTCCAAGAACCTGCAACTGGATATATTATTGCTACATATACAGTTGAAAATATCAGGAATGATGATAGTTTTATTCTCTCTGCTACTGCTCCAGATACAATAGTAGCAGCTGTTGCTGCAAACATAGCTTGAAAAATAAAATCTGTAAAATAAGTATAAGCTCCATCAGCATAATCAATCAGTCCTGCTGAACCGATAGGACTAGTTATACCAAAACCAGCAAAACCAAAGTAACCATTGAATTCTCCTGGATACATTAGGTTAAACCCACAAATAGCATAAGTCAAAATACCAATCGCAATGATAGAAACATTTTTAAAAAGAATGTTTACTGTGTTTTTTGATTGAGTAAGACCCGCCTCTAAGCTTGCAAATCCTAAATGCATTATAAATACTAAAAATGTTGAAATCAGCATCCATGTATTATTTACAGTAAACATGGCATCAGCCGCTGTTGGTTCACCATTTGCCAGCAGGGTTGAGCCCTGCATGAAAAACAATATACCCAATAGTATTTTTGTTCTGATCATTTTGTATCTCCTTTAAATTTTACCTAGAAACTTTTACCAACAACTAAAAATGCCAGTCCACTATCAGGATTTAATATCCAAGAACAGCTATACTTTTTATTACTCGCTGAAACTCCAACTTCAATCGGTGCAAACCCACCATCACTTGTATACCCGCCATCTCCAAAGCCTAGCATAAAGGGCCCATAAGAAATATTGATATACTTTGACATTGGTGCCTTATCAGTTTCGAATGCGCCATAAAATCCAGGCTCAACAACGAACGTTGCAGCCGTTAGGCCAATGCCATTAAAAGACCCACCTAAAGATAGTTCAATGTTATGTGCGCCTGTATCGGAAGCAGTTTCGTTAAAGTTGCCACCTGGTGAAGTACCGGGAAAATAATAGTCAGTTATTGTGATGGAATAATCACTAATAGAATAACTTGCGTACAAATCATTCTCACTGCCTTCTCCACTAAACTGCCAGGCGCTCCAGGCCCCTAAAGTCAGATTACCCGCTGTATAGGTTAATCCAGGTTGGATGGATGGGCTGGTGCCAAAATCTGTGCCTCTCCAGATATATCTGTTATAGATATCACATGATACACTCCATGTTGATACATCTTCTTGCTCTTGCGCAATTAGAGACGTGATTCCTGTTATTATAACAAGAACGTATATTGTTGTTTTTCTAAACATTCCATATCACCTTTTTATTTTAGTGTTTTTAATAAGCATTCAATATAATTTATGTATTATAACGAATTTCGCATACAATATTAAGCATATGGGGGGCTGATGTCAATCGTAAAAATTAAAGCAAAACAACGCTGTATATTAAATATTTAAAGATATATTTATATATAACATAAATATATTCTATTTTAAAAATAAAAAATCACTTACTCATTCAATACAACACCCAATCTATCCGCAACGTGTAAGTCATAAATATTTTTAAAATCCACAATATCCTGTGCTAGAGAAACAATACATTTGAAATGATATTTTTCTTTTTTCCAATTGGAAATGATTTGAGATGCGATGGTAGAACCCGTGTGAAAAACATGTGTATTTAATAGTCGTTTTAATAGGTTTTCATCGCTGGATGTTAAATTTGATTCTTTCACAAATTCAGTATTTAATCGAGAGCTAATGGATACTTTTTTGGTATAAATAAATGCCGACCCACCGGTCATTCCGGCCCCGAAATTATGCCCGATTTCGCCAAGAACCACTACAGTCCCCCGAGTCATATATTCACAACCGTGGTTCCCAACTCCTTCAATTACGGCAGATGCACCGCTATTCCTGACAGCGAACCGTTCTCCGCCACGGCCTGCAACAAATAGTGTTCCGCCGGTAGCACCATACAAGGCAACATTTCCAATCATCGTGTGTTCTTTTTTCTTGCGGCGAATCAACCGAGGCATGCGAATAGTGATTAAGCCGCCAGATTGCCCTTTTCCAACATAATCATTGGCTGTTCCCATGAGCCGCAGTTCCACACCTTCTGAAAGATACGCCCCTAAGCTTTGACCTGCGGTCCCGGACATCTCAACTTGTATATTACCTTGGAAATTTCCCTTCCCATACAAAAAAGCAATTTCACCGGAAAGACGTGTCCCAATGGATCGTTGTGTATTATTCACAAGTTTTGAAACAACAGCATGCCCGTGAGTCATAATGGTATTTCGCACCTCAGTAATAATCTCTTCATCCAAACTTTGATCTTGTAGCCGACCCTGAAACCGAACCTTATTTGCGGAAGGAATAGGTAATCCTTTTTTTGAGTCTGGATTAAAAATTCCTGAAAAATCCAAACCTCTTTTCTTTACATAGGATTTAAAATCTTTATGAATAGATAAAAGATCACTCCTGCCCACAAGAGATTGAATGGTTTTAAATCCCAACTTGGCTAATTCATCTTTCACATCTTCGGCAATTTTTTCAAAATAAAGTTTAATGTTACCAGCGTTCCCCTGGAACTTTTTCATGTATTTTACATCTTGGGTGGCGATACCAACAGGGCAGGTATTCATGTGACATTGTCGAGCCATGATACACCCTAGGGCTATCAGAGCTGCTGTGCCAAAATCATATTCTTCTGCACCCAAAGTTGCTGCGATAATAATATCCCGGGCTTTTTTGAGTCCGCCATCAACTCTAAGGGTGACTCGGTCACGCAATTGATTGGCGACCAGAGTCTGGTGTGTTTCTGCCAATCCTAATTCCCAGGGGAGGCCTGTATGTTTTAGCGATCCCAAGGGACTGGCACCCGTACCGCCGTCTGCACCGGAGATAAGGATAATATCGGCACCAGCTTTTACCACACCGCAAGCAACGGTGCCAACGCCGGGTTGTGCTACCAGTTTAACAGAAATTAATGCTCGAG
>Ga0209709_10000189_pt1 | contig 60560 bp, 72 predicted proteins | sample ArcticOcean_MG_C_2_FD_187435 | JGI IMG/M metagenome (GOLD analysis project Ga0209709, IMG submission 187435) | Marine microbial communities from western Arctic Ocean - ArcticOcean_MG_CB4_136 (SPAdes) (version 2) | ecosystem: Environmental > Aquatic > Marine > Oceanic | place: Arctic Ocean... | reverse complement strand
GTGATTGTATGATATTATCATTACTCCGTTGTAGGCTTGTAGAGCATTGACAGATTCGCCGTCATCGATGACTTTGAAGTCTTCGGATATTTGATTAATTTTGTCAGTATACTGTCCCATAGCTTATATTATACTATAATTAGTGATGCTTGTCAAGTGGAGCGGGTTGAGAGGATCGAACTCTCATCAAAAGGTTGGAAACCTCTTATAATAGCCATTATACGAAACCCGCGGCTTAATGGGTGGAGCTCCTTAACCGATTCGAACGGTTGACCTACTGATTACAAATCAGTTGCTCTACCAACTGAGCTAAAGGAGCCTAAACTTTCTTCTTACTACTTATTACCATATACTTATAGTATAATGGTACTCCCTAGGAGAGTCGAACTCCTGTTGCCGAGATGAAAACCCGGTGTCCTAACCACTAGACGAAGGGAGCAAACAAATGTGAGGTGCGGTACACTTAAGGACTTTACTGGGCATGGTCGTTACAACTCTGTTTCATGATGCATTTTACTGCACAATCCCACCTAATATACGAAATACCACTCGGGCACCTCAAAACTCTAAACTCTAGTTATGATTATCCATGTTTATCTCCTGAGAGAAATTTAAGGATACCATATATTCCTGTAAATCATCACAGTCATATAATTTCTGTAATGCTTCAGCTGGACGGAAGCCTCCTAGTCTTGCAACCTGAGTTGCAATTAAACATAGGTCATGTCTTCCAACGTTATGTTTTTGGCAAATTTTCTGTATATCTAAATTTGCGGATGTTTCATCTTCGTTTTCGTTTTTCATAAGTGTATTATACATTCATAGTGATAGTATGTCAACTAAATTGGCAGTACTATTATATATTTCTTTTAGTTTAGCAATATCAATGTCGTTATTCTTAATAACAAGTGTACGTTGAACATGCCCATTGGGTGGGTATTTTATTGTGTTGACGATGTTTATTTTACTTAGGAAGTCGGATAGCCATTTCAAGTTAATAATAGTTACCAAGTAGTCCATTTTGCTGTTAGAGTAAATTTCGTCTATTAATAAATCGTTATTAACATAATAAATGTAATCTGACGGTCCTATTTTTTGTATATCTTCTATTACAATTGGTGGTCTTTTAACATTGTAATCTTCTTTTCTCTTCTCAACGAACCATTCAGCCGATACTATGTCTACAAGTGTTATCGCTATACTTCCACCTGTCTTACATACCCTTAGAATCTCTATGAGGTCGTGTATAAACTGTTTGAATGTAGTATGACTGTAAACACTATAGGCACATATTAAGTCAAATGTACGGTCCTCAAAGGGCAACGGTAATTCATCTATGCCGTCTATATTATATACATTATTAAATGCATTATGGTGTATCCAGTTTGCATCCGGGTGTGTAGTTTTGCCGTATTCAATTGCTTCTAAGTCTACTTCTAGGCAAGTGTATTGTTCTGCTTGAAACTTTCTAGACTCTAACTGATTCATTTCAAGTGCGTCTAATAATAGATTTCCTCTATTACCGCCGATATCCAAGATAGTCGATTTAGACCAGTCTGGTGCATCGTGCATCAAGTCAAAGAATCGTAGCCTAGGTTGTCTAGGGAATAACGACATATTAAAGTTTTAAAACCGTGTCGTCTGGCAGTGGTGTATGTGTACTTTCTGAGTTAATGCTGTCTAGTTGTCCGGCACCTTTTGGATTATGACCGTCTGTTATATTTGCAAACGGATTAACTTTGCCTTGTAGCATATCTTCGAAGTAACTAGGTGCAGTAATCTGCTTAGTACGTTTAAGGAACCAGTCAATTTTAGTAGCATGATGCATTCTTGCTTGGCTCATATTTGGATGGTTAAAGTCGTTTGGATCTTCTGGATTACCTTCCATATATTCTCTATCTGCAAAAGTTTTATCATCGTTTTCCCCAGTAAGGTCAGCTCGGTCATGTAATACTGTAAACTCACAACGAGTAAAGATGTTATTCATTTTTGCAATTTGGCTAACCCATGTATCATTTTGAGAGTTCATACTCCAACAGTCACATAATGTAAACCAATCCATAGGAATAAGAGGGAAAATTGCCATTGGGTGGTCATGGTTATCGCTTGGTGCTAATAACTTAAACTCACCGTTATGTGTATCTACTTCTAGATCCCAACCTTGTGTCTGCATAATTGCATCATCGTTCCAAAGGAACAACCACTCGCCGCCACTGCTATGTGATAGTAAGTTAACATATACATGCAATTGCTTATAGCCTAAAGGTTTAAATATTTTTGCTTTTAATCCACATTTATACGGAGCAACAAAGTCCTTTGCTATGTTTTCTAACCAGTCTAACGACTCTTGGTCGTCTTCATCTATACCTAACATAATTTCAATACGTTGTGGATGTTCTGCTGTATCTAGTAATGAGAGCAAACTACGTTCTAATGCTCCACTTGTTACTCTACCACGGGTAGGTAAAATAATACTGATTAGGCCTGGTTCGTTTATTGTAATTTCTGCTTTGTCCATTGTATTAACCTGTGATTAATTTTCTAATATTGCCACGGAACGTATAATGCCCCACGTGATTAAGTGCTGTTCTAGGATCAAGGAAAACTTCCCCATCCATATCTTGCCAACGTCTGCAAAATGTGTAGTCTTCTGACAAGTAACGTCTACTTTCCGGATCAATAATACAGTCAAACAATGCGTACATGTGTTTTTCAAATTTCTGATCCACATTAATATCATTTGCATATGATAGTTCCGGGTGCTTGTCGAACATCTGTTGTATAACTTCTCGTTTGATACACATGAATCCGGTGCCAGCATCTTTTAATTTAATTAAATTGTCTCTAATTTGTATTTGGTTAACTACATTGCCGTCTTCGTCTTTACAAAAATCAAAGTTTACAACATAGTTTGAGCTATGCCCTTCAATTGTATGCTGGTCTTCTTCTGTACCATCTCTGGCGGCATTGATAATACTATTCCAGTTAATTGCTTTCTTAGGATATGCTCCTACTACAACTGGCTTATCGTACGCAACCATTCTTAACATGTCATTGGGGTCAAATTCGATATCAGCATCAACAAAGAACAGGTGGGTTGCTTCTGGGTGTTCCATAAAGAAACTAACTAGTGTGTTTCTGCCTCTAGTAATAAGACTTTCATTTGCTAATGTACTAACAGTAAAATTAATATCATACTGGTTACATAAAATAGCAAGTTTCATCATACTTCTAAAGTACGGTTCGCCCAACTGTCCGCCATAACAAGGAGTTGCAATAAAGATATGTTTATCACGTAATACTTGAATAGGGATTTCTATTTTTGCGTCTAGTAAGTTATATAGGACATCACTGTCCTGGGCATCTTTTACTGGAAGATCCGTTGATAGTTTGTCTGGATCGTTACTTGATGATTTTGATTCTTTTTTAGCCATTTTGTAGTGTTCTTCCTGTTGTGTTCAATACAATATTTGTTATTATACTATATTTAATCTAACAAGTCAATACAAATGACTAAAAGTGGTTTGGATATTACTGAGGTTTTTTGCTGATAAATAAATTCAGTTTTTCAGCTTCTGTTATTACTTCTTCTGTGCTTGGCATGTTTTCTGCCTTGCCTGCTTGTGCTTGTAGAATTAGTCTTGCTTCTTGTATAAGTTCCAATCTAATTTCGTACGGCGTCTTATTTGACATTGCATATACTCCTTTGCCTACTAGTTATTACTAATAGTAATATGTTGCTTATATTTATCAGGAATTTGGCATGAAGTTAAAACTATGCTTTGCTATTTAAAAAGTTTGCCGGTGGAGTATTTTCTATGAACTACGTTAATATCACTGAAGTCTTCTACGGCACAACTTAGTACTACTCTATCTATATTACTATGTTCATTCATTCCTCTATGGAATATCATTGTGTTATAAAATGCTGGCATTGATGGCTTGTCCCACTTACATAATATTTCAGTATTTTCCATATCAGTCTTTGTTACAAAACCCATCTTCTCATTTTCCCTTGCAGGAATATCTTTAAAACGTGGGAATGTTGCCCATTGTCCTTCCATAACTTCAGCATCGCCGTATACGGGAAAGTTTAATGCACATTGTCTAGTATGGAATACAGGCCCTTCACAGTGCCATCTGCTGTTACAGTTTGCTGGAGTTCGTAACATAAGGATACTGTTAAATCGTAAATGTAATGTATCGCCTAAAAATTCTTTCATGAGCTTAGTAAGTTCAAAATCAACTTCTTCATACAAGTTAACTTCTTTAAAGTCTCGCTTGTTTTGTCCTCTACTATTTTCTTCTACATTCATATAACTTTGGTACCAGTTTGCACTCTGGCTTCTACTCTTTACACCCTGTATATCGTCTAAGTTCTTTTTATCTTCTTGTGCAACCAATCTATCTTCATCTGGAATATAGTATTGAGAAACATCAAATGGTATCTTAGGCATTTCTGGTACTTCGAAATAATATGGTAGCTCGTTTCTCATTTGAATAGTGTTCCTTTTAAATACTTCTTATGTATTATATTTATATCTATGTTTTCTGCAACTGCGATACTACATATTGTTCTATGCTTATTACATTCCTCATTGAAACTACGATGTAAATACATAGTGTTATAAAAGAATCCTCTATTAAGTACTGGAGAAACATATTCGTCTAATACTTCGATATGTTCAACATCTGCTGTTTTAACATACCCCATTCTTTCAACTTGCTCGGGTGCAATATTCCCCCAATTTTTATTATATCCCCATTGTGCTTTAGTTGTGCCTACTTCTCCTTCTACAAGAAAGTTTAATGCACATCTTCTACTGCGTAATGATGGCCCTTCACAATGCCACCAGCCATTTTTGCCTGGTAAACTTCTTAATATACTAACACTAGTCATTCTAATGTCTAATAAATCGTTAGCCCATTCATTTAATTCTTTACTCATCTCAGCATTTTGTTCTTCGGTCATGCCGGTTCCGTCATTCGCTGTTCCGGACGGATTTTGTTGACTTTGTTGGCTTGGATTTCCTCCTCCGAAGCCTTGTAAATACCACCCAGCTTCTTTAGAACTTGTTTTACCTTGAGCTAAACTATATACATAGTCGGCATTAGTATCCACTATGTCGGAATGTTCTTTCATGCCCACGTCCCCTCGCAGGCAGAATTCTGCCGGTAGGATCCGGTTTGTGTTATCCAGATATTTTAACACATCAAACGGAAGTGTTATTTCCGGTACTTCAAAGTAGTATGGCATCATTTGAATAATTCTCCGGATTCATACATCTCGTATATTTTTTCTATAGGCTCATTAATAGCCATACTAATAACCATTCTATCTTGGTCTGTGAAATTAAATACTCTGTGCCAATGCATAGTGTTATAAATTGTTGGCTTGCCTAAGGTCATTCTGTGCTCTGCAAGTACTTTCATATTGTCATCTTCCCACCAGGCACCACGTGAGTCATTTGTTTCTAGTTCTTCTTCTCCCCTTGTACACCATTGTACATAAGACTTTTTAAAGTCACCGCTAACCATAAAGTTTAATGCACACCTACGTCCAAACGTATTAGGTCCTTCGGCGTGCCATGGGCTACTAGCGTCTTTATTAGTGTTTAACAGGGTTAAACTGCCAACGGGTATAGTTAGCACACTTTCTAGATAAGTTTTTACAATAGAATACCAATTAGTTGGTACGCCTCTATACTGAAAGTTTTTACCTCCCATGCCTGATCCGCTTGGGGATAAAAAGTCCATAGGGTGTTGTATATACTTGCTTTCAACAAGCTCTTGAGGTATATCTAGTTGAGGTAAATCTAAGTAGTATGGGATCATACTACTATTTATATTTAAATTAGCAGACTTGCTACTAAAATAAGCACACTTACAGTGCCTAGAAAGCCTAATGCAACTAGTAATGCTGTTACAAGTATTTTAAGCGGAGTTACTTCAAAATCTTCTGCAGACCCTACGCCTAATAGCAATTTACTTATATGTCTAAAAGAGTGCATTAGTCAACGCAAAGCAAAATAGCATAATGCCAAAAACTGTAATTTGTACTAGTGCCGGTATAACTACAAACATTACCATTGGATCAAATTTCATTGCCATAAAGAAGTCTGTTTCCATCCATTCTTTTTGCTCTTCTGGTGTACAATCTCTTACTTCGTATTTCATACTCTCACTATTTCTATTTCGTCATCTCTACACAGACTTTCTGCGATATGCATGTCATCGAGTATTTTAAATACTTGAGTCTTTCTACCTGGGTTTGCTTTAGATGATCCTGTTTTAATGACTAGTGGCAAATTCCACATCCTATTAATAACTTCGCTTCTTAACTTCTTACCCAACACATCGTCTGAAATAAATCTGGCATCGATAGTTTCTTTTTCTATCCAACCCATAATATTTTTCCTATGATGTAGGCGTCAATGCAAATATAGACGATATAAAAATTGTAAGCAACACTACTATTTCAAAGTGGCTTCGGATTTTTATCAAACGTTGTTTACTCACTACTGTGTCCTACTGTGGCGAGTTGCTATGATGAACTTGGGAGAATATTATATACAATATCGCCTATAGTTGATATTTATACAACGATATAGTTTTTGCTTATATACAGAAGTTTTTAATAAGTTTTGGTTATACTGATGTCGTTTAAGTTATTACAAAACTCGTAAGGACAACGAGTTTCCTCTTTTGGAATTTCCCAATTTTCTAGTTGAGTAATGTTTCCAAAGTTCTTTGCTCCACACCAACTGCTAATTACTTCGCCATTCATATCTATATTCAAACTGTCAAACCCTAATTCACATTTCATGCCTTTGAATTTGTTTAGTCCTTCATTTATAATTTGATGACTCTGCACATACTTCGCTGGAGCATCATCATACATAAATTCTGTACTCCAAAACTTGGGATGGTCCTGAGCATCGTTTGGGTCTTCTGTATGGTTGTGTGGAGTGGGGTTTGGTAATACTCCAGGACGTTGCATTATTTTTATTTCGTCTGGAGTGTAATTGTAGTATGTTGTTTGCTGGTGATGATTTGCATCTGCACCCAAATACTTGTTGTACATAGTTTTTATTGTTATGTTTACATCATATACACCTTGGCGTACTCCATCTGTAAACATGTTTCGTAAATTTTCTGCAACTGTACTTAACTGCTCTACTTGTCCGCCAATACCTGCTATGTTTATATCCATTATAAGTGCATCTTTTAGAGTAGCAACAACATCATATAAATGCTGTTCGTCCATTGTTAATGGATGATATGTTATAACTACTCCAGATAAATATGTTTTAGCTTCTTCCCACCAGCGTATAGTTCTACTACCGTTAGTATATATAGTAACACTTGATCCGTGATATGCTATACGTTTTATTATGTCTTCAAAATTTGGTATAGTAGTTACTTCGCCACCTAATAACTCCCAATGCATAAATCTGCCAGCGGCTTTATAGTGTTCTGAGATTTTATCGACTACTTTTATGTATTGTTCTGTGGACATCCATGGCTTAGTGCCATTATGTAGGATAGGTGGGCAGTAGTCACAACTGTAGTTACAGGTATTACCCATACTCCATTGTATTTGTACTGCTCGTTCTGGATCTGTAGTATGAGGTCCTTTGACCCAAAGTAATTTACTCATACTAGTATTTATCTAGGTTTTTAGTTTATGTACGATATCCGATAGTACTCGTTCTGTTGCCATATGGTCATAGTCTAATGGTGCATTTACTTTCTTCCATTCGGTATCTTCCCAAATTTTGCCCTTTTGTATCCAACTGTACACTTGCTTTAGGTCTGTGGGTACTGGAAAGTCTGCATGATGATTTATTATCACTTGCTTTGCCATTTCCTTTTTGTAACCAGGCTTTGTGAATCCGTGTGTTACTCCCATAAACTCTACGAATTCGCTGTTTGTTTCTTGTGCAAATAATTTACTTTTTTCTGCACTGGTCCAAAGGTCATCTGCACCATGATAGCATGTAACGTCCCAGTCTTTTGCTTTATAAAACTCTGGCTCAAAGGGCCATAAGTTCCCATAGCATAATGAAAAGAATGTTTTCTTAGGTAGTATTTCGCTATAGTGGGCAATAATATTTGCCACTGAGTCGGCGCCCCAACTAAATCCTACAAATGCTACACGTTGTAAATCTATACCGGCGAACATATTCTTATGATTATCACATAAGAACTTGTATGCTTCAACTGTTTCCATTGCTCTCATCTTTGGACTTACATAACTGCTAAAGTCATTCCATCCAATGGCTTCCATGCTTCTGCCTGTAAAACTATCGACACATAATGTGGCAATCCCATGTTTACCTAAACTGTCTACAAATAAATCAGTATCGGCGCCGAGTCCACCTGAACCATGACTTATAATACATAAAGGTTGGTCACCTTTAAACTTATCTGGTATTGTTAATAGTGCTCCAACTCTAATTGGGGTATCGTCCCAAAAAATATTCTTAGCACTCTGTACATCAAAAATAACTCTTTTTACGTTGTTCACGACAACTCCTTAAATTTATCAAAATGCATATTCCAAACTACTTGTGGAACTCTATAAAATTCTGTTATACCTTCTGGTGTTGCTATGCCTTTCCTTTTCCACCAATTCTTTGCAACATAATCTGTTATAGTGTTTGCACTCCTAACATAATCATCTGCATAGGCTTTGTTGGCTAGTGTTGTGCCAAATGTTGCTTTACAATTAGACTGTTTCCAAGCCCAGTCACAATTAAAATACAGTAGACCATCGAACTCTGGCATTTCGCCTCTTCCATATCTGGTCATCCTAGTCATTGGTATATCTTCCATTGGTATTCTAGAGAGCCTAGTCCAAATACGATAGTATCCTTCTTTATACTCAGGCATATATTGTACGCCGGCTACAGCATATATTTTACTTGTTGGGATATGAATCATACAATGGTATTGTATTTCATCTACTTTCATTGCTTCAGGCGATTCGTTATTAACATATCCTAAGTCTTTTGCTACACGGCAAAATTCTTCCAATTGAGGAAGCCATTTTTTGCTGTACTTAATACAGCCTATTTTGCCATCAAAGAAAGTTCTTAAGATTTCTTTATTAGGTTTATCATCCATAATCCAACATCCAATTCATACCATCTAGTAGCGAAACTTAATCTTCTTGGATTTGCATGATGGTTGTTGTGTAAACTTTCACCCCATGTTAAAAATACCGCCCAAGGATTGTTTGTGCTTTTGTTATTCATTTTGTAGTCTGTGTATGTTAATCCTTTAATAGGGTAGTGACCTAGCCAGTTAACTATACCACTTATTACCACACTTAAAATACTTGCATTTAAACTTGCAAGTACATATCTGCCGCCAAACATATATCCGGTTATTAATCCAATAACTACCAAGTTCAATATGATTAACACATTATAATTTTTATGACACCACAATGCAAACGGATCTAATTGCTTTCTAATCTTAAACAATTCTTTTCGTGCAAATTCGTGATTCTCTTTGTGAAATATCCATCCAAATAATGAATACCATATACCTTTGGTTGGTGTATGTACATCTCTGTCCGTATCTGTATAAGCATGATGACTTCTGTTATGTATCAAACTCCATGTGACTGGTGAGCCTTGAGCTCCTTGGCAACCCCAAAATAACAATAACTTTCGTATAGTTTCTGATGTTTTAAATGTTCCGTGACTTAGTAATCTATGGAAGCCAACACTAATTCCATATCCACTGTATAAAAATGTAAATACAAATGTTGCTACCCATAAGTCTAAACTACCGTTAAATATACTCCAGCCTAAACTTGCAAGAGCTATGGGAAAAAATATTAAGTAAAATAACATTAGGATTTCTTTTTGAGTAAGTATTTTATAACCCACCCACTCATGTCTATTTCACTCCAATGATGGCTGTTGCTTTGTGCATTCCAATATCTGTGATGATTGTTATGTAGCATTTCGCCCCATGTAAGTATTGCACCTACTCTGTTGTTTACACTATTGTCTTTAGTTTCAAAGTTTTTATACCCAAACCAACTGTAATGACTTAGTGCTGTTACAGTACTTGTATTCATTAGTGTTGCCCATATACCAAACGCAATGCCGTATAGTGCAACTTGCCAGCCAAACAATAACCATGCTAATAATACTGTGCCGTAGTTAATTGCTAAGTGGTTGTCATTTAAGAACTGGTAGTATTTGTCGTTTACAAATCCACGCCTAATGTATGTGACTAGCACTCTTCTATCAATATGCTGGTCGAAATATTTTTGTTCCCTATGCCATGTTAAAAAGGCATGCCAAAATCCTTGTAGTGGACTATGTGGATCTCCTTCTTTGTCTGCGTTCTTGTGGTGCCCAGAGGTATGTATCATAACCCAAGGGAAGATTGCGCCGTATCCATTAAACACACTACACGTTGTCATTATACGTTCTTTCCATTTAGGCATCTCAGTACATGCATGACCCCAATATCTATGTAGTCCTACCGCCATTCCCACACATCCAAATAAGAAATATGTTATAAGACTTAGCCATAAGTAATTCCAATCGCCATTGTATGCCATAATAGGAATTATGCACCAACCGACTAGTTGTACCGGCAATGTGTAAAGCCAAAAGTTTGCTTTTGCTTTATCTTTAAAAAAGTTTGTTAAGGAATTCAAAATTCGTTTCATGGTATGCTTGTAACATCTCCTTCAGATTTGTGTCTACTTTTACTGTGTATTGTAAACTGGCATACTTTAACGTTAGTGGACTAAACGGTACTAGACGTTGGCGTAGCTCTCTATCATATTTATCATGACCGAAGTGACTTTTGAGTCTTTCTATGCCAATTAGCTTGTTTGTTGTCGGTTTAATGTCAAAACCAGCTTGTTTAATTGTACGCATCTCATATTGGTAATATCTGTGTGGTGCATTGTCAACAAATTCTTGTGTCGATGACTTTAATACTTCGCCATAACTTTGTGTAAACATCCAACTAGTATACATGTCAACATAATGCTCTTGGAAATTTGTGTATTCTAATCCATGGTGTTCAGCCGCATGTTCTTGTGTTACATGTGGAACAAATGGCATAAAGCCATTGTTCTTAGTTCTTGTCCAATCACTATTACTTATGTGCATCATAAATCCGGGATACACTACGCAACAATCTGGTAGCATAGAAAAGAACTTTCCAACTATAGTCATTTGCGGTTGTGTTGTTGGGAATGTTTCTCCGTGTAATTCAAACTCCTCACTATCAAAAAATGTAGGGACATCTATATGGAAAAGTTCGTACGGTATATTTCGTTGTTCGCAATATGCAATGGTGCAATCGTTTTCACGTTTGGTAAGGTCATTACTTAAAACTGGTATTGCGGCTACAAATGGAATGTCTGCCATTATAAAAGCCTGCATGGCTACCTGTGAATAGATATGTTGCACACTATAATCACACCATACATATAAATCTTTTGTGTATTTTTCTCTAATCGTTATTGCTGTCTTAACAGCTTCTTGCATTGGTGTGCTTGGTAATTGTGTAGGAGCATGTAAAAACATTTCTACATTTTGTCCACCGCCAAATTCACTAAAAGTTACACCTCTCATTCGTAACTCCTATATAAGTGTAAGTCGTTTAAATTAAAAGTTCTAATAAATGGGTCGCCTGGCTCTAATAGTTTAATAGGTCTTGCCATAGGCACCCAATACTCTCTTATAGTAAATGGTGGGGCATCGTATGGCTGGTTTAAATATTTTTGTTTACATTCTTCAAAGTCTGGCTTAGTGTCTGCATCAGCACTTATAATATGATACTCGAATAACTGTCCATTTATGTCTGCTAAAAATCTGTGGAACATCGGTACTTTAAATTTAAATGTGCCATACAGCCAACCACTTTGTGTATTAAATGTACAGCCTCTTGGTAGGGCTGTACCTAGTTCAATATTTCCTGGGCTTGTAAAATCTTCCAGTGGAACTCCGCCATACAATACACTTACTGTATCGCCTTCCCTAACTGGTAGTAAATGCTCTCCGCTAAAGTATCTCAAATTGGATACAGGGAGAAATTCATAATACTTAATTGCTGTGTTGGGCGTTTGTGCAAGTCTTAGAGGCCATGGCGCACTACGAATAGTACTCTCGCTATAAAATCCTAAACTGTAATCTAGCTCTAAATTCTTATTAATCATTAGTTCGCATACTATGTGTGCCGCTTCGTGAGTATTAGTTACATCAGGAACAGTTACATCATATATGTCTATCCAGTTGTGATAATGTCCGTTGTATTTGTTTCCGCCTACTCTAATTACTCCGTCTACTGCAACTGGGCTTACATCTGTTATAGGCAAGTCTGCATTTCCGCCACCACAAACAATTAAAAATCCAGCTTCTAATAGTTTTTTAACACGGTAATCTAATATATAGTTACGGTCTGTGGTCCAACTAAAGCATACTATATGGGGCTCTGTCATGCTCAGTAGGTCAAGTTTTTCTATAAGTGGCGCAAGTGTGTCTTCGGTTGTAACGTTGGTGTATGACGTTGTATGAGCTTCGTATACGTCGATATACGGCATATCAGCATTGCTTTGCATACTTAGTATGTCATAGTTACTTGTTATGTGATTAATTGTGCTGTAATCGGTCAAGTTCAAATCAATAAGATATGTGTCATGTTTAAATGTTTGAATTATCTCAACTGGAAAAGTTGAAATATCTATCGAGGTGTTGAATTGAATTAACAGCATAGTTAATACTTATCTGTTTTCAGGTTGTATTATCCGGAAAATACGGTACTAGAGCCAGTAGCGGTATGCCCACATGTAGCAGGATCGCCTTTTCTAACAACTCCTTTACCTTGAGCAAAAACTGATGTACTGGATTTAACTATAACTGGACTAGTGTGTGGAGGTTTGCCGTGAGGTGCAACTTTGTCGCCTAGTAAACTTGTTCTTGCGCCTTCAGTGAATACCGTACTTGCTCCGGTTCCTAATATGGACCCTTTTGCTGTATCTTTTCCGACTCTAGTTACTCCTGGCATAGTATTATTTATCTTATCTTAAAACTTGATTCAATAATATGTACATCAGATTCTATTGCATTTAATACTTGTCTGGCTACTTGGGCCGGTTTCATCATTACAATACCTTCCCCAAATTCTGTTGTAAAATCTGTTTCTGTAAAACCTGGTTGCAATATTGTCATTTTACATAAAATACTTAAATCTAAATGTTTTAAAATAGTTTGTTTATGTAACTCTTTTTTAGTTATTCTATAAGTATTTGAGTAGAGAGCATCTTCTGTATCTGCATCAACATGAGTCTTATACTTCATTAGCGATCCCATGTTTAGTATATGCTTGTCTTTGTCATCGTGCCACTCATCTATTATGTCATAATACATTTGTAGTTGACTATCATCGCTGTTGCCGGCCCAAGCATTATTAATAAACACATCACAATCCTTAGATTGTTCTATTATGTATTGTCTATTTTCTGGTTTGGAAATATCATGCTCTATATCAAACTGTAGCACGTTGTAGTCATTCAGCAGTAACAAGTCTACAATCGCTTTACCAATGCCATTTGCTGATCCTGTTATCGATGCATTTTTCATATCGTTATAACGAGAACCCTTTTAGTGTATCGTTATCAATATCTTGCTTAGTACCACCAATAACATACGAACTAATTTCGGTCTCCTGTGGTGCAACTTGAACACTACTTCCTGCTATCCAGGACATTGTCCATGGTAGAGGGTTTGTTCCAGTATTGTAATCTGATGATATGCCTACTGCTCTCATTCGTTTGCCAGCAATAAACTCTACATACTGTTTTAACAGTTCTGCATTAAGTCCAATAATGCTACCATCTTTAAACAAGTAGTCAGCCCATGTTTTTTCTTGCTCAACTGCATCAACAAACATTTGCTTACATTCGTCTGCTGTCTCTTCTTTAATCTTAGCAAAGTCCTTGTCTTCTAACGGCAGTAACTTCAGCATTTGCTGTGTACTTGCCAAGTGGACGTTTTCATCTCTGGCAATTAGTTTAATAATTTTAGCATTGCCTTCCATTTTTTTAAGTTCTGCAAAGGCCCAACTACATGCAAAGGATACATAAAAACGTACACCTTCTAAAATGTTAACACTCATTAAGCATAACCAAATACGTTTTTTGTGTTCGTATTCATCGTAACTTGCAAGACCACGTTTTCGTAGGTCGTTGTAATCCATTAGTCTATCATAGTTTGCTGATATGCTATCTGCACAATCAACAATCTCTTTAATGTCTAGTAATTCGTCAAACACCTTACTTGGATTCGAGAAGACATTTCTAATAATATGTGTATAACTTCTACTATGTATGGTTTCACTGAATGCCCAAGTCTCAATCCATGTTTCTAATTCAGGCAGACTTACTATAGGCAAGAAAGCAAGATTAGGTGAGCGTCCTTGTACACTATCAAGTAGTATCTGTCTTTTAAGATTACTTGTAAAAATGTGTCTTTCAAAGTCTGTTAAGTCTTTAAAGTCTTTAGCATCTTTTAAAATGTCTACTTCTTCTGGTCGCCAAAAGAATCCTAACTGCTTATCGGTTAGTTTATCAAATTGCTTGTACTTTAGTACATCATACCGTTGGATATCCACATGCCCATCGAGGAACATTTTGACCTTATTGTGGTCACGTTTTTTATTTGCCTTAAATACTGACATTATATTTTACAACTGTCGCAATCATCTTCTTCTATTTCCGTAATTGGTAATGGATCATCTTTATTGATGTCTATCTCGCCTTGTCCGTCATGTGTGTTATTGTAATACAATTGCTTGCCACCATATTTATAAAAAGTGATAATATCTTGTAGCAATACACTCATAGGAACTTTATCGTCTTCGTAGTGTTCTGGATTGTATGATGTATTTACCGAAATGCCTTGGTCTATATACTTCTGCAATACAGCCATAATTTTTAAGTAACCTTGTGGCGACTTCTGATCCCACAGTAGGTCATACTTGTTTTTCAGTCTTGGGTAACCTGGTACTACTTGCTTTAATACACCATGCTTACTTTGTTTAATACTTACAAAACTGCGGGGTGGTTCAATACCGTTTGTACTGTTACTAATTTGTGCTGATGTTTCAGCTGGCATAAGTGCCATTAGTGTTGAGTTACGAATGCCGTATTCTTTTAAACTTGCTCTAAGTCCTTTCCAATCCATACGTTCTTTGTGTTTAACTAATTCGTCAACATCTTTCTTGTACGTTTGGTTAGGTGTAATACCGTGTCCGTATTTTGTTTCCATATTCTTAGGACATGCACCTTTTTCTTGTGCTAGGTCGTTACTGGCTTTAATAAGTCCATAACTCCATGCTTCTGCCCATTCATCAATTAATTCAAAATCTGGATCTTGATATGATGTATTATTTTTAGCTAACCAGTATGCAAAGTTAATAATGCCTACGCCTAATGGACGTCTGTTCTGAGTGCTTAGTTCTGCCGCTCTAACTGGATAGTCTTGATAATCTAGTAGCTCGTCTAATGCTCTAACGGCTAAGTTAGTAATTTTATGCATTTGCTCTGGTGTTTTAATAACACCCCAATTAACCGCACTTAATGTACATAAACTAATCTCACCTTCTTCATCGTTAATATCATTTAACGGCTTAGTGGGTAAATCAATCTCACAACATAAATTACTTTGGTGTATGGGTGCTAAGTCTTCAATAAATGAACCATGTGTGTTTGCATGGTCGACATTCATTAAGTAAATTCTACCTGTGTCTTTTCTTTCTGTTACAAAAGCACTAAACAAATCAATTGCCGGAATGCTTTTCTTTTTAATACTTGTCATACGTTCTGCTTTTTCGTATAACTCTTTAAATTTGTCTTGGTCTTCGAAGAATGCATCATACAGCCCAGGAACATCTTTAGGCGAGAACAATGTAATACTTCCACCACTTAATAGACGCTCATACATTAACTTGTTAAACTGTACGCCATAGTCCATGTGTCTAACGCGGTTGTCTTCTGTGCCTTTATTGTTTTTAAGTACGAGTAAATCTTCTACTTCTAAATGCCATAACGGATAGTATAGTGTTGCCGCGCCACCTCTTACTCCACCTTGTGAGCATGATTTAACTGCTGATTGAAATAGTTTAAAGAACGGAATAACTCCTGTGTGCGTTGCATCTCCATTTCTAATTGGCGAGCCAATTGCTCTAATACTTCCTGCACCAATACCAATACCTGCTTTTTGACTAACATACTTAACAATAGCACTTGTTGTTGCATTCAAACTATCTAAACTGTCGCCAGTCTCAATAAGTACGCAACTGCTAAACTGTCTTTGTGGAGTTCTAACTCCTGCCATTACTGGCGTAGGCAAGGAAATTTTAAAAGTACTGATAGCATCATAGTAATCTTTAACATACTTCATTCGAGTATCTGCAGGATACTTGCCAAACAATGTAGCCGCAATCATCATGTATGCTACTTGTGGTGTTTCGTAAAGTTTACCTGTGCTTCTATTTTGTACTAAATACTTGCCACGGAATTGTTCCATAGCCGCATAAGTTAAAAACTCATCTCTGTTATGGTCTATGAATGTTTGTAGTTCATTAATTTCGTCTTTAGTATATAGCTCTGTAAATTCGCTATCATAAAACCCAGCACTAATATTATCGTCAATAATATCGCATAAGCAAGGTGGAGTAAATGTTCCGTACACTTGTTTACGCAAGTGATAGTTAATTAATCTACCTGCTACATATTGATAGTTAGGACTCTCTTCAGATATTAAATCAGCGGCACTTTTAATAAGTGTTTCCTGAATGTTTTCAGTTACAATTTTATCAAAAAATTGTATCTGTGAATGAATCTCAACTTCACTAGCACTTACACCTGTAATCCCTTCACATGCATACATTACTACTCTGTGTAACTTGTCTATGTTTAAGTCTTCTGTCGTGCCGTCTCTTTTTATTACCTGCATTGTTTGTGTGCCCAATATATGTTTCTGCCCTGTAGATTGTTTTACTGCATTATAGCACATAACTGTGCAATGTCAACTAAATTTTAAACTAAAGGTATGTGTAAGTTTCTTAAATCAACTAATGTAATATAATGATTCTTAGCTTCATTAGATTCCATTGCGGTTTGAGGGTCTAGATTATACATCATTGAGTTGTATGTAAACACTGCGCCGTCTCTTCCATTCATGTTATTACTTATCACTTTCCAACTTACAAGTTCTGGTTTTAGGTAATTTAGATGACCTAAAGTTTGGTACATTAGAATGGATATAGATGTGGTATCAAAGTGACCTTGTTCAATAAGATCGAACGGTTTGGGCCATGTGTCAGGAGAGTAATAATCGAGGTATCTGTTGTGAGGTTTTATAGCGCCAAACCGTTCTACAATGGCATCCATTGAAAGATTTGACTTTCGTAACTCCCTGAATTGCTCAAGGCGAGTCTCTACTGTAGTGTGTTTTTCAAACATATTTTAGTACGCTTTGTTTAGAATGATTTCCATCTTCTAGTAATATACTTCATAGTAACGTTACCAGGAGTTGGACTAATTGAAACATTTGAATTAACTGTAACTGTGCCACTTGCTATGCCGGCTGTAAATTGTACACCGTCATTTATTGTAACACCGGAATCACCATATTCTGTGCCTACGTCTTGTATAATAACTGTGCCTGCTCCGGCATCTGCGTTTGGATTAGCTGTGTATTGCAACGTACCAATTTTATTATAAAACAATCCACCGCTCATTCTAGCATCAATAACATAATCAATCATCATAGTATCAATAATAGTAGAGTCTGTGCCTAATGAACTAACAGGCGATTCGCCTGCAGTTACTAAAGTTATTGAATTTGGTTCACTGTATTCTGCTGTGGCACTACTAGCCGCTGTGGCTTCATTAGTTAACAATTCAATATTAGTCTTAATAGTAGTTAAGCCTTTAATATTTGCATTTGTTTTTTCAAAGTATAGTTTGTTAACTAGCTCACTAAAGTTGCCGGCTTCTTCGTGTCCATCAAAATCAATTTCACCTGTAGTGGAATTAATATCTAAATTGTATGTCGGAAAAGGATTACCCGATTCGTACTGGTCGTTCATATAAACTGTACTTAATACGTTAGGCTCGTGTTCTGCTGTAAGTAATTTTAGCCAGTTTTCAAATTTTGCTTTAACAGTTTTTGTGCTCTTCAAATACTTATGTTGAGATCCTACTGCTAGTGTATCAGCGAGTGCTAAGTTAATACCTAAGTTGCCCCAAGAATCTATCCCATCATTTGGATCATTGAATAAAACATATTCTGTTTGGTCACTACTTCTAACGTATGTAGTGTCTGTACTACCAGGAATAAGTGACGCCTTAATCCAATTGCCATGTGCATTAATATCTGCTACAGCACTATTAAGTGTCTTATCGCCACTGGCAGGAGCCAGTCTAATTGTTACAGCTGGTGTAACTCCGACGTTTGCTGTAATGGCTGTTAGTACTGGACTAAATGTTCCTGTAACAGTTTCTGCTACGTCTCCACTAGCAACTTCAAATGTATTTGCGCCAGCATTAATAACTGGTGTTGATGTTCCAGCGGGTGTTACAGTTCCAACTGCTGTACTAAATGTTATGTTTTGTGCTGTTGTTAATCCGTTTTTAGCGGATGTTACAACTACGTTTGTTCTACTTGCATTGTTGAATGGCACAACTGTTAAGTTATCTGCTTTGTCGCCTGTTACTGTGCTACCAGTATTTGCTACTGTAAAAGTAGTTCCAGTTACGGCGGTAATTGCGTATGGGTTACTTGTAAATTCTGTTGCATTAGTTCCTGCAAAGTCTACATAGTTGCCAATCGCTAATCCGTCTACATTACCTGTAATAGTAAGTGTTGCTCCGGATCCTGTTGATGTAACTGCTCTAGCAACTGTAAATGCGTTTGCTGGAGTGTCAACTATAAATGATGCTGTTGCAACATCTGTTGTGTTCTTAATTGGTAAAATCTTTTGGTGTAAGTACCCTGCTTCTGTAATGCCTGCGGCATTTAAACCTTCTATGTAAACATACTCATATGAACCGTTAGTAGGATTGCTACCTTGATGTGCTAATCCTAGTACTGTAGTACCAGATGTAAATGTAATTTCTGTTCCTGCTACTGTTGATGTTACAAAAGTTCCAGAATATTTTGAGGCATCATATGTTGCACTTCCGCCATAATAACTTACGTCTGATGGATTCTTAGCGGCAATAACATTACCAACTGTTATGCTGGCTATATTTGCTATACCTGATCCTGTACCTACTACATCAATATGTTTTGATGCTAATCCAATATACCCTGTGCCCACTTCACCATTAACAAAAATATTGTTATGGTCCAGCTTTTGCCAATCTTGAATACCTTTGTTGGCATAAAAACCTGTTGTAGTTGCTCCGTTAGTAACTCCGACAGTGGTTGTTAATAAAGCAACAACATGAGTGTTGCCGTAGTATGTAATACTTACGTCTTGGCTGTTTGCTGGAGCACTTCTAAAATTAATAATATGATCTGAAGCTGAACCACTGCCACTTATAAAGTTGTAATCGAACGCCGCATTAACTGTAGCGCCTGTACCATCGTCATCACCAGTCTGTAATTTGCCACCAATAGTAACAGTTAAGTTCTCTGCATTAAAAGTGCTGTTGGTTGCGTTTTGGTTAATAGATGATACTAGTGGACTTGTTGGTGCTGTAACATTAGCCGGGAATACAGTCCTTGTTGCTGTAGTGCCATCCGAAACAGTATAAGTAGAACTTGTTGTTGGGTTCCAGCTTATTTGCTTTGTTGCACTATTAAAGTTACCAGATCCTTTAGGGAATCTAATGTGTGGTACTTCAAACTTAACAATTTGGCTATTAGCTAAAGACTTAGTTAAATCTTGTGCATTCTGTGTAGTTTCAAATACAACTTGTTTGTTGTATGTGTTACTTGTTGCATCTGCCGTATCGGCACCAATATAAACTTGTCTGCTATCAGTTGCAAACCCGATTTCTCCAGGTCGCAAAGGTTGAGGTAACTCCTGCTTCAGACCTCGTCTTTGCTGGATTCTCGAAATTATTACTTTTAGATTTGCATCGTCGCTGTGTGACACTATTAAACTCCAATCATTTGTTAATTGTATTTATCACTTTTACACAATTAAATTTTGATTATAAGTTTACCTTTGCCATATGCATTGTATAAATCGCTATATACAGCTGGAACTTGCATAATTCCGGTAACTGTATGCTGTTTAAATTTAAAGTCTGTGTATTTGTCTTCCATATAATTATGGAAGTGAGCTAATAAGGATTCTTTATAGTTGTTAACTGCAAATCCTTGAATGTTTACGTTCTTGTATATGGTTCCTAATAAGTTTGGGCCTGGTCCCATGTGTTGTGTATAAGTTTTCATTAATCCACACAATGCTATTGTACCGTTAAGTTTCATATTTGATATAGCATTAAGCAAATGAACATTATCCACATTTTCATGATATGCATCAAATCCGTCTGGTACTAACTCTTTGGTTGCCTTATCCAATCTATCAATAGTTGTATTACTTGACACTATAGCTTTCACACCTAATGTTTCTAACCAGTCGGCTTTTTCTTGTGTGCTAGTATACCCTATAACTGTACAATCTTTCTTTAATGCCATTTGAGCAAGTAGCACACCTACTGTTCCAGAACACCCACTAATGCCTACAGTCATGCCGGGTTCAAGTTTCATAATTTCAGTCATGCTAACCCATGCTGTTTTACCTGGTGTACCCAATACACTTAAATATAAACTTGGATCTATATCTTGCCATGGTACACGTTGTATCAGATCATCTTCATCTATTTCCGCAAACTGTCTCATTCCTTTTCTATGGACCACAACATCGCCAACCTCAATGTCTGTTCTATTACTTTTTATCACAACACCCACGGCATCATCTTCCAAATGTTGTCCAGGCTGTATACTGGAACTAAGCATAGGTTTTTGATTGGGGTTAATTGTTAGGAAAAAATTGTGTACAACACACTCACCGGTTATAATATCTGCGAACATTTCGAGTATGTTCGGATTGGCATCAGCTAGAGGTTTTGACGATATAGTCCAATACTTAGAAAGCATTACAAAATGCTATTATAATATAATTCTAGACGTTTTGTCCATTCTAAACAATAGTTGTCAAACTCTTCACCTTCAATAATGTATTCTTTAAGTTCAACATCTCTGCTAACCATAAGTATTACACCTTTACGAATATTAGTTCCGTACATCTCGTTATGTGCCATTGCATAAGCACAACATTGTAGAAAATAATCTTGTACCCACTTAGTAGGTTTAATTTTTTTACTTGTTTTGAAATCTATAATTGATTCTTGACCATTATGCATTCCGACACAATCTGTAGTTCCAGCATAAAGACCTTTAGCAATGAGACCAACTTCAGTACCCCAAACTTCATCAACGTCTTTAAATCCTTCGTTAATCATTAAGTTTGTCATATCCCTTGCAAGAATACTTACAAAGTTATTACCTTTGGGTTCCCATTCTTCGCCTAGTATATAATTTTCTAAAGCATTATGTACTTTAGTTCCTAAGCCAGCCGCTTCATTACTTACTCGTGTTGCTTCAGCATCGCCTACACGTTTACGCCAAGCAATTAAGGCTGTTTTGTCTGCTGTTTTATCTAGTACTGTAGTAACACTAGGTACTGGAACATTATCATCTCCTACATACATTCTGCCTGTTGGAGTAGTTGTCCTGTCTAATTTCTTATATTCTATTTTTTCAGTTAATAGCATTAAATAATCCTGCAAAGTTTTGTTGTGTAACATCACCGTAGTGGACACCATCTGCCCCTTTATCTACTAGTTTGTCCTTATTTTGCTTTATAAACTGTATACTGTTACTACAGATTATTTTAAGCTCTATGTCATTTACATCACAAAAGTACTGTAAATGCCCAATACTTCTGTTAGTATACAGCATTTTAGTAGGTATGTCAACCATTTTATAACGATCTGCGTTGTCTCCATACGGCATTAATGCTTGTACTTTACCATCTTCTTCTATTAGCATTCGTTCGCCATGCGGGGCAAACAACAATAGCTTCTTATAAGGATTCTCTTTATAAATGCCTATAGCAACGTCACACATGTCGTGTACTGTTGCTCCTGGTATTCCTGCATTGTAACAGTTGTCTATGAGTGTGGGCCATGGTGTAGAAGAGCCTATACCAAATGTATGACTGCACCCTACTGCTAGAGTATAATCAGAATAACTTTCGAGTTCCACATCTCTGTGCCAGAGACTGTTTAGTATATATTCTATTTTACCCGAAGTGTCTGTGAAAAATTCTTTGTGTGGAATGTGGCGTTCATAAATCGTTGCACGACTTACTATTGCTTCCATTGTTTTGCTTATCTGCATTTATATATTTATTAAATGCTGTGCCATCCTATCGTGCCATTCTGAACCGAAGTGTATTAAATCCCTTGCGGTGTGTTTGTAAAATGTAGTGGGGTCATCTTTACTATCGTTTACAATTTTAATATTTTTATGCATGTGTTGAAAAATAAAATACCAGTTAGGTATGTGTAGATTCTGCTCACCGCACCAGCCAACATGCATAAACGTATTTGATTCATACATTCTTAATTCGATGTCGTTGACAGCACAGAAATTAATTATGTTTTGTATTGCTAACCATCTATACATCTGTCTAGTATTGATATTTAAAACTTCTGGAGCATGTTTAAATTGCTCTAAATAATAATGTGCTCCATTTGTTATGCCTTCAAAGTATCCAGCATCTGACACTCCGGTCCAACGCTCTGCATGTGGTATGCATACATACGCCTTTTTAAACTTTCTAGAGTCATACATACTTTGCATCATTAAGTATACATCTGTAAGATTACCTGAGTGTACTCCTGCATTGTATATAGGCAAATCTTCTTTTAATTTGTTGTGCCATAACTCTTCTGCAGGCATGCCTATACCAAATGTGTTACTATCACCGAACGCAGGAATGTATTCATTGTCTCCCAAGTCATCGAAACTCATTTCGTTTCGCATACCGTAATTATTAATCTTATAAGATAGTGTCGGGAATTGGTCAAACCACTCTCGGCTGTTTAAACCAGTTATTTCGCTAAAACGTTTTTCTTCTTTTTTACCACGGTTTAAAAATGCAGGCGTATTCTGACTCCTAGCCGACAGTGATGCGTTAATACCATTGCTGATGTCATTTGGTATATCAAAATTTATATACGGAATTTCTATAGGTAGGTCATCTACTCGTATTGAGAATTGACTGTCTAGTGTTTCTATGAGTGGTCGGAATTGCTCGTGTATTTGTTCTATCTTGTATGCTTTAGGATCTCCGCCTCTTGTTAATGCTTTAACCATACTAAGACTAATTTCTTTATGTGGGGCATTAAATTTTTCAAAGATCTGAATATCTAAATGCGAGGCATAATCTGTTGTATGTTTGATGTGTAGTCCTCTAATTATTTTAAATTACATAATTATTTATACTGTTGGTTAATCTAATACTTTAAATCTTAGTTGCACATAGATTATTAGTCTATCGTTATCTTCCGAGTGGTCTATACTATGTGTCGTGGAACCATCGTTTAGCCAAAATACTCCTTCGCCCTTAGTTGTCGGAGAATCTACCATGCTGGCTTGAAATTCTGTACTAGTAGTATTATCTATAAGATTGCAAACGAATGTACCAAAATATATTCTAGTATCTACATGGCCATTTATTTTCATACCTTTAATATCTTTTGCAATACTGCACTCGACATCTAGTTTTCCCTTTAGCCATTCACTGGGTTTCGAATAGGTATTATGTCTATTATATTGATAAAGGTCTGTTAACATATCATGGTTTTTTCTTTGCAGAAACAATTTATCTAAATGTGTTAATATATTATCTTCACTAAAAATATTAAACAATTCCCTGATAGACCGATGAGTTTTATGCTCATCATGAGGGAACATATAGTGATAATACCAAAATCTACGTTGCTCTGGTATGTCATCGCCAGACTTGCCGGTGGCATCTTTAATCCATTGGTCCTCTTCTAACAGAGATTCATCAAATTCTTTTATTTTAGGAACTTCAATCTTCCAGACAGGAAGATGTGAGATACTCGGTGAGAGTAAATTAAAATTAATTTGCCTCACTATTTATTGGGGTAGGGAAGAGTTAACATCCGCCATAGCCTGATCACCTGCCATGTTATGTACGTCAACTTGTGGTTCTATATCTCCAGTTATTTCTGGATCTAGTGATCCTTTTGGAGTTATGCTATTAGCATCAACATTAGTTACTGCATCCATGTCTGTTAATGCTTTTTGTAATTCATTAACACTTAACAAAAAACCATCACTTGCTAGTGCTTGTCTAAATTCTTCTGTGGGGATAGTCGACTGCTCGTCTGAGATGTACTGGGCCAAACGGTCCATTACAACACTTTGTAGGTCATCGAAATATGCTTCCAGTAAAAATACTTCAGCAATTTTCACAATTAAATCTCTACTGGTGCTCTACCTAGTGGCTCATCTTCTGGGCCAGCCGCGGCAGGTTCTGTAGTATCCATAGCCATGTCGTCAATGCTTGGCTCTTCAGTTGGCATTGGCTCTTCAACATCAGCAAGTCCCATATCTCCACCAGGTGCGCCTAACGGTGCATCACCAGTAATTTGTGATATTGCTGTTTCCATTGCATCCTTAGTAGCCTTTGTTGCTTCTAAGTGTGCTGATAATGTTGTACCCATTTGTGAGTTAAAACCAGAGGCTACTTCCGCTCCCATTTCTGCTCTCATTTGGTCAGCAATTGCAGGAACATCTTCGTTCTGCATTTTGCCTAATCTAGCAATCATATCTTGGATATCGTCTGCTAAGGCTCTTGCCGCCATAACAACTTCTGCTTGTTCTACATCTACTTCTTCTGCTAACATGTTATCGATGATGTCATCGAACATGCCTTCTTTTTTGGCATCTTTAGCCGCTTTCTTCATTGGCTCTTTTTTGTTGCCATCTTTGTCTAGGTCTAAAAAGTCAGGCTTATTTGCTTCGCCTATTTTTGCACCAAACATTTGGATGCCACTTGTTAGTGCATCTTCTTCTAAACTATTTAAAAATCCAGCTACTGAATCTCTGCTCTTACCACTTACTGATGCAAACATGTTTAACTTTTCTTCGATAGCATCAATGCTTGAAGGATCAGTTAACTCTACACCGCACTCTTTTGCTAATGCACTAAGTAAGTTCTCACCTAAATCTGTGCTTGGAGCTTCGTACATGCCTTCATGTGTTGAACCACATGACTCATAGTAGTCTTTAGCCGCTTTTAAAACTATTGGTAATACAAAATCATCATCATACGCAAATCGGGAATCTTGTCTGAATCTGTTCATGCATTCTGTACTAGCTTCGTCCATTGTATAACCACTGTCCATTAATTGCTTAACAGTTTCTTGGACTTCATTCTTCATGCCTAATGCCGCAGGACCTTCTGCGTACATGCCTTCTGCCATCATAACATCAATAACATCTTTAACACCTAGATACTTTGCATAGTCTGGGTCTAAGTTAAATTTCTTATTAGTATTTCGTAATGTAATGACTTGCATTTCAGCTTGTTCTCTAACTGATTGAAGTTCGTCTTTAGTGTGGAAGCCGCCGACTTTAACGCCATGTGCTTCTTGTAGGTATTTGTTAATCTTTGCAATCTTTGTTGCAGGAGATTGATTAAAATTTGTTATTTTCATAGTATATCCCGATATTATAAATTTGTTAATTGTATTTATCAAATAAGAAGAATTTTTTAACGAAATGTTGCTATGTTTGTAACACCCTGTGAATAATGGGTCCTGTTAATGTATAGACTGCTAATATATTCGTCTTTTAAATACAAATATTTGCCATAAGCATCTTGCTCTCTGGCTTCAATTATACACATCTTATCAAAATCTTCAGTAACTTCAAGTGAGTGTTTGTAAAATCTAAGATCCATTATCAATTTATCAATACCTTTTTGATGCTTAGATACTGTTAAATTTAGTTGCTTAATAAGTACTGCATGGTCTTTTATAGATGCTTTATTTAAAATATCTTTAATTGCATCAGCGGCTTCTTCTATACTTATATCGGTATATGTAATACGCCTATTCTTACTATCAATTACTTTATAAAAAGATTGCTTAGAACCAGAAACAAAATACAAACCTTTATTTGCTACATTGTTTACTGTAGTTTCCAGTTTAGTTAAAAGTTCTTTTTTCTTTTTAGCCGTAAGTTTCTTAGGCTTGAGGGAAGGCTTTGTATTTGATTTTACCATTTTCTTTCACCTTTAATACTACACCTCTTTGGCGTAGTTGGGTTGCTGAGTAGAGCTCAGATTCATTTAAGTCACACTCATATATACCGTTTTCGTGACGCAATCTGTCAAAGAACTGGAATTCTTTTGAGTGGACTATCGTGGAGCCATTTTTTGATTGCAAAATTCTCATAAATTATCTCTTTATGATTGTGGACTTAGTAGTTGTTTCTGTCTTTGGTCCAGGTTTCTTTTTGCCGCCAATTTTTTTAGGCTTCTTAGGTCGTTGGACTACACGCTGAATATCACTAGTTAATGGCTTTACCACTGTAGCTACTGATCCTGCGGAAGTCATTCCTCCCATTGATTCATTTACAAATATTTCACTAATCTTCATACTTGTATTTATGCTATTAACTATATAATGGCTGTTTTAAACCGGGGCGATATTTAAAGTATCCCTCTAAACTTTCTAGACCGGCGGTCTTTAACCCATGTACTCGCTTATTAAATAAGTTATAATTATGTACAACATCTATGGCTATCTTATCATTAAGTGTTTGCCATGCAATAGGGTTTGCTTTAGTGCGTTTAAGTGTATTCAGTGCATCTATTATACGATTAATTCTACTAATAATGTTATTATCTACATTCATTTGCTTGTTATCTATGATATAATCAAAAGTATTATATCCTAATTCGTTAATGTAATTATATACGTTAGTAGGGCCTAACACAATAAACGGCTGACACATAATAATAGGCTTATATATTTTTTCTGATACAAACAAATTATTATCAACAACTGATTCCGTTACTACGTTTATATCGCAATCAAATAAGTTATTAATAAATTCTTTATCTGCAGACAACTCTTTCATATGAATGCTGTTCTCACTAGGATGGTCTAATATAATAGGGTATTGTTCTTCTAACTTATCTAGCCATTTTATACCAATTTTAAAATCTGCTTTAGTAATTGTTTGTTTAATCAATTCTTCACTTAAATACGTTATAGTATCACCATATAGCCGGTCATATGGCACTCTAGGACTACTACAGAAGCCGTCTAAGCCGCTTTCTACTATCGCTCCGAGCAATAGTGCTCTATAAGGCTTAGGTGCATTATTTAAGCAACTAAAAAGAAACTGTTTAGATAAGTTCATTTCGATATCAAATACTTCTGCTTCTTCTTTGAATAATAATGGTGCCAACATGGGTTGTAGTTCTTCATGCAAATCGGTCATAGCATCTTCTAAATAATTATCAGCCGTAAATGTAATAAAGTTAGTATAAGGTGTTTTTGATTGGAGGTCATTTATATTTGTACTGCTATTACAATAATATGTTTTAGTAGAATCTAATTCATAATGCCCGACTACTTGTGATATGAACTTAAACATGTAATCATCACAATGCCCTTCAGCACTATTATCAAATACTATAACCGATTCTACCTGTTGCATGTATTCTGGTATTAACGGTTTGCAAGTATATCTGTATTGTTCCCATATCTCATATAATTCTTTAGATCCAATCCCATCAAGACTAATTACATAAATTGTTTTAATGCCTTTATGTAACTTATTTAACGGTTTCCAGTAATTAGACAACTGTGGGCACATTCCGTACAACGAAGTTCGGGCATGTGTTGGTACATGTTCTAATAAGTTAGCCTTATTACAACTGTATAAAAAATTAATAAACGGATTTTCAATGTCAGCAAATTGCATAACACTATTTAACAAAGATTTGTTAAGAATCTATCCAAAGATGGCTACGATCTCTATGCTTAACCGTGCCCATTGTAGCATAACTGTCGTACAATGCATCGTCTACTAATCTACAATGCACATTTTTTGGAGCATATTGTCCTACTGCAATAGGGTGGTATTCTAGCCAGTTAGTAACAATAAATGATCCTTTAAATTGTTGCTTTATCTGTTCCATACAAGGATCAAACTGTGCTGGTAATATATGCTCTAAACTTTCTACCATTAAAATAGTATCAAACTTACTATAATCTATTCCTTCTACTGAATGTAAAGGCATATTAATAAGATTAATAACTGGCAATATAGAACAAGTACTCGGAAAGTATTTTCTTGCTGTTTCTCGTAGGTACTCTTGGGCATGTTCGCCTGGCTCTACGACCACAATAGTTTGTTGTGCGCCTAGTTGCCTTGATATTTCTGCAAGTACCGTTACTACTTCTAATCTGCCGCCGCCTATTTCCAATATATTTTTAGGTACTCGAGTATAGTTGTCTTTAATAAAATCTATTTGGTCTTGGGCAGAGTATACTGTTGTGATATTACGTGGATCGTATATTTCTGGAATCGTTGTTATGAGCCCGTTGCTCGTCAGTAAGTTTTCAAATCTATTATGTTTTTTAACTTGAGGGAAAGTTTCTATTAGTTTAGAATAAGGAATACCGTATGCATAACCTATTGCGGCTAAGGCATCACCAAATTTTAACATGCCTTGTGAGTAACTAAGTCGTCCATCACTAACATCCATAGTTTGTTTACTATAAATCTTACTGTAGTCTAACACCCTTACTTAAATCCGAATGCAAACTTGCCGCCAATTCTTGAACTGTAATAATTTTTACTACCGTCAATTTCTACTGTGCCCTGGAAGTTTGGTGGATAAACAGCGTCCCACCCTGTTACTCTAGCATCTTGTCCGTTTTTACCCATCTTACAATATAACTGCACAATGCTTGATTGGTTAAGGAATGCTACACACCCTTGTCCAAACTCTGGCCCTGCTTCGTTGATAAGTCTTGTTACCTTCTTAGCAAGTAGAGCCACTAGTGCATATCCTACATTAAAGCCTGGAACATCTTGTCTAGGGGTTCCGTAATTAAATAACTCAGTAGCCGCTGGACTAATACCTGCATAGTCTTTTTTGCCTTCTTTAATATAGCCGTTTACTTCTTGTTCTAATCCTTGTGGCAGTTGTTGATAAAGTTCTGCTAATCTAAATGGCCCGTCTTTTGCACTATTACTCTGTACAATGTTAACAATATTAACCGTGGTTTGGTATTGTGCTTTCATTTCATCTGGCGCTTTAGCAATCGCATCATATATGTTCTTAACACTTGCTTTTGCTCCTTTACCGCCTTTACTACTAATACCTACTCTAGTACCGTCTGGTGCTGTGAAGTAACTGTCAACTAGTGGAGCATTCATCGCCATGGGCCAAAATATACTGCAACTTCCCCATGGTTGACCACTTAGTAAATCATCTCTAGCGGCATCTGCCTGTCCGCCTACCATTTCACTCATAAGTGCTACTGGTCCCATAATCTCACCAAAGTAATCTCTTAATGCTGGTAAGTTTGATATTTGCCCTGTAAATTCTGGATGTTGTTGGGTATGTATAGTTTCAAGTGCCGCTACTAATGAATCAGATAGCTCTGTACCAGCCGAGTTTGTCTTCACTGCTTGTATGACTTCTATGACCCCGTTAAAAGGATCATCTGTCTTAATCAAGTGTTGTGGATCAATTCCTATATCTAACTTGAGTGCTCCAGAAGTTTGTAACTTCCACCCAATTGGTACTTGGTTGTTACCCCATTTACCCATCATGTCTGCTGTCTTTTGTTTAAAGTATCTACCCCAGTATGTTATTTTATCATCTAACATAGGATCAGTTAATGTTGCTAGTCCGAATGCTAAACTGCCATTGTTAGGCTTATTAGTCCACTCTATTTGTATATTGTTTTCTTGTTCTAATTGTTGTATGTACACATCTCTTGATTCAGCATTTTCAAACTGCATCTCTTCTAATGGATACAAATCTACTTGCTGGAATTCTAATTTGTCGTCACCTTTTAAAAATGTATCTCCGAGTACTCTACCCATTATGCCTTTGGATTCAACCAATGCACGAACTTTGCTTTTGCTCCATTCTTTTAAATTAATTTGTTTCTGCTCTTCTTTACTTAATGCTTGGATATAATGTCTAACTACACCTCTTGCACATGCATCATCGCCGGAGCCTGCTCTCAATCCCCTGAAGTCTGATAACATCTGTGGAATTGGAATTGCTTCGTAGGCTAACATTTGCTTTTTAAGGTCACTTACAGGAAAATGGTCTGCTAGTATTTTATTCAGTATGCGTATCTTATTTAAGTTAGGCACGCCTTCCTTCATTAGTTTAGAGATACGTGGCTTGAATACTTGTTGAGTACCTTTAGTAGTTTTAAGTAACGGATGATTATTCTCATCTTTGTCAAAACCAGTTACTTCTGCTTTACGGTTTTTAAACTTGCCTACTTTAACTTCATCGCCTACTTTAATTTTAGGCAATGTTAGTGTGTCTGCAACATCTTCTAATGCGGCTACACCTTTTGGTGTTGGTTCGTTACTTGGTACAAAAAACTTATGCTTACCTTTCTTTGCTTTTTTTAATTTATAAGTAGGCATAGTTTTGTAATCTGGTACTCCGCCTCCACCAAATAATTCATCAATTGATTGAGGATCTGCATCAAACTCTTTGTCTTTAATTTTTTTAAGTTCTCGTTGACCACTAGTAAACCCTTTATTGTTAAATCCAAACGAGCCTTTAGGCTTTCGACCAGGCTGAGATATCTTTTCTATCCGCTTGATTCCTAATTGTCCTTTTTTAGGTACTATGCGTTCATCGGGTGCTAATCTTCGTCTAACACCATATGTGTTTGGAGCTACCATTTCCTTGGTGCTACCGTCTTTGTACACTACTAACCATCTATGATCACCACTAGCTAACTCACTAGCATCATTTTCTTTTGTAGTTTTCTTTTTCTTGGGTGGTGGTGCTAGATGCGTTGTATTTGCCGCTAATGATTCATACACCTTATTTAATTTACCATCGTTAACTTTATCAAGTAAGTTTAGTTGTTCTTCCAGCGTCAGTTTATCAAACTTGTTAAATACACTTTCGTTGTTTCCTTGCCAACCACCGTTTGCTATTAATCCTAAGTTTAATGCTTGATCGAATGTTAATGGTGGGCAGTTGGCAACGGCACAATGCTCGCCGTCTCTGTTATTGTGTATAGCCTGCAACACCGCGGCTTTCATAGCAGATGTATTACCACTGTTGTTTAGGAAATTAACAAGATCATTTACTGGTTTACCGCTTTGCATATAGTTTTGCATGCCATCACGCATCATTTCATCAAATGCTGGATAAAAGTCTCTTGCTTTAGCAAAATGATCATCTACGTTGCCGGTTGGGGCTGGCTGGTTTGCTTTTTCTGGATTGTTAACAAGCCATGCCGCGGCGCTGGATTTTTCAAAAGGTTCTCCGTTTGGAGCGTTAATTTCTGCTCTGGGTAACAATGGTGCGAAGTTGTAAGGTGGTAATCCTTCTCTGCCATCGCCTTTCTCTATAACTTGTACACCCATCTGCTTCAGCTTCCTAATATGGACCTTTGTGTACTCGCTGGCTAAATCTTGGAATGAGATTCCATAAACATTTCTAAACTTTCTAAGTATGTCCTCTGCTTTGCTATCTCTGAACGACCCATCTGGTTTATGCTCACTGGCTTCAAGGGCTATAAAGTAATGTGCATGTGGTATAATTAATAATCTACTGTCGCCACTTCTAAACATACTGCTGTTAAAATTGAATGAGCTATAAAAATCTTGTAAATATTGTACACTCCAGTCGTCCATATTATCGGTATTGTTTATTATAGCATTAAGACTGTTTCTGGCCCAAACATCACCGCCATAGTTGAACACTGTGATTGATGCTTTGTACTCACCATGTGTGGCTATCTGGAAGTCCTTGCCTTTTTGCACTTGGTTCAGTTTATTATCTATAGCACCTTTCTGGCTGTCAAATCCTAATTTTTGTGATATAGTATCTAACGCACTTAACCATTTTGCAACTGCGTTTGTTCTTGCCTTAAATTTTGCTTTTGTATCGCCGGGATCGAGTTCCTTACCATAACTATGTGTAGTTAACTGGTCTTCTAACCAAGACTTAATATGAGAGAAAACTGCTATTGCTGGTTGGTCGCTAAACGGATCAGGCACATAGTTTTGTGCTTCTATACTTGATATAATCTCAACAATTCTATCATGCTCTCGATCAGTCATTGAGAAGGTGTATGTATCACCGGCTGTTGTTTTTTTAACCTGCTTCAATAACTGTTTTGAACTGTTGAACATTTGTTTCAAACTGTTAATATATAATTCTGGATCAGTGTTGCGTAGGTTACTTAATGCATTCATACGACTTTGTAATTTGTCCAACATTTTGCGGGCAGATGCATGTGCGTAAGTGTTGTCCGATCCTGTGGTTCTTGCATCATGCTCTCTTGGAACTGGATGTTCCCAAGCAGGATATTTTTTTAATTCTTTTATTAATGTATCGTAGTCGTTGCCTTGTATAGTGTTACCAACTGTAAACCAGTCACCTCTACCACCTGAAATAAGGCGTTTTAAATTAATATAGTCTTGAGGTTTATTAGTGTCTGTGTAACCAAGTACACGTTCGACATCACTGTCTACTGTGTTATTTGAAGCGTTTACAACAGCGGCTACCAATGCTTTATCCTTTGAAGAGTTGCCTTCTTCGGTGTTTATTGCATTCCAGATACCTGATATAATTTTTTCAACTTGTAATTCTGATAAAAACTCTGGTGCCGCGATTATATCTTTCTTGAATAATCTATCTACACCATTTTTAACTCTGCTAAATTTTGTTTCTTCATCTACACTGCCACGTCCAAATTCAATTTGACTATAATTTCTATTTACTTTATCAGAAAGTGTTTCGTATGTTAATTCAAATTCTGGTAGTGTTTTTCTTAGCACACCAATTGCTTTGGCATTAACTTGTTCTCTATTGAGATTTTGGTTTAAGTCATAGCCTGCCTGTGCAACTGCGGCTGTAAACATGTTTTGGGCTTCGCTTAAATATTTAGGTGCATTTACACTCGGTGGGCTTTTTTGAGGCTTCATTATGCCTACTGCGGCTTCACGTGGAGTAGGTGCTTCTTTTAATCGTTCGTGTGTCTCGCCAGTCTGTTTTTCCCATTGAGCTACTCGCTGTTCCCATTTTGCATCAGCATCTGGTTCCATATTTTCTTTGTAGTCGTTTAAGTTCTTAAATGCTCGAGCTAATGTTCCTACACTTTCCATGTAATGATCTTTGGCAAAGAAACCTTTTAACACATCAACAACAGGGTGATCTAATTCTTCATATCTACCCTTAACTCTATCTTCGAGGTCTGTACTAATTTTCCCAACGTTGTTGATTAACTTGAACAATGCTTTTACATAATCTGCACGATGTTCATCTGTATAACCTGCTCTAAGTGTTTCTGCATAACGCACAACTGACTTAACAATTTTTGGCATATCAGTGTGGTAATCATGTCCACCTGCAATTCTAAATTCTATAAGATTGTAGCCTGATTGGTTATCACTTTGATTTTTAAAATTAATTGAACTAAACTTGTCACTGCTTATTGCAGATTCTAATATTTGTTCAATTGCTTCTATTGTTTTTGTACTGGTAGGATCTGCTTTAAGTTCAACCGCTTTCTTCTCTAATCGTTCATATTGTGATTTAGCATAACTATTGTTTTCCCTACCGAAAGTACTTGCTAAATATTTGTCACCTAATAGCACAGCAAGTTTAACTTTGTTAACTTCAGCTGATGCTGTCATATCTGTTTGTGTAGGATCCAAGCTCATAGTAACATGTAAGCCAGTTGACCTATTTGTTTCTACATCATTTGTTGCTAAAGACTCAAACAATGATTTTATTTCTTCAAGCATTATTCTCGGTGTCTGATACACTGGTGATATAATCTCTGCACCTGCGCCATCGCCATCGATACTGCTGTCGTCTTCTACTCGCCAATAGTCGTTGTTAATACCACCGGAATGATATTCGCCTACTTCGATATTACTTGACTGACTGTTATTCTCTGCCCAATTTCGTAGTTCGTCTCCAACGCCGTCTAAGCCGCCTTCGGTATTATTATCGAGGTAAACTTCGTACTCGCCTAACATCTCACTCATGCTACCATAGGTATCACTTACCCAATCTGGTATAGACAGGTCTTCCTCTGCGGCTTCCATAGCGGCATCAAATATTTCGCCGTTATCTCGGATGTCTTGTTCTAACCATTCAATGAATTCGTCTTCCATTTCTTCTTCGACAATTTCTCGTAGCCAGTTAATGTATTCCCACCCATCTTCTATCCTGGATTCGTATTCTGCTGGGTCGCTATCTTTTAAATCTTCTTTTCGTCTCTCAACAGCATATTCAGTTGGGCCACCACTCGAATCAATAAATTCTTCTATGTATGCTTCATCTTCTTTACGTTCGTTAACTAACTCTTGTACAAGGTCGCCTTCGTACTCGTATATTTTGTCTTCTAAGATCCAATTACGGTATGCTTCGTTGATGTCGTCTAAGTAACTTCTGCCATACTCATCAAAAATTCTGTCTTCGATATCGCTCCAAGACATGTCATCGACTTCTTCGCCATAATTATTATCATTGTTGCTGTAGCTTTCCCATACTGTTTCAGCTTCGAATCCGCATTTAATAGGGGAATCTAATGCTGATTCAATTATTTCTTTAGTGTTAAAGTTTAGTTCAAATAACTGCTCAGTGCCTTGCTCTTGCATCTGTACTTTTCGTGCAAGTTTTTTAATTTTTTGTTTAACTGATGAGATACTGTTTTTGCTTTTAGATGTTTTTCGTAAAGCATTTTTATGGACTTTTTTACTGTACTTGCCACCTTTGGCTTCTGTGATTGGTGCTACTGTTAATTCCTCATCAGGATCTATTAGTGTGTACTCGCCTTTAGGATCTTGTACAACTAGTTTTTTAAGTGCTGGTCCTTTACCGACTTTACTTACAACTTTGCCTGCAACTTCGCCTTTGTCATCTAAATATTCAGCGCCGTCTTCAAAATCTTTTGCTTTCATTAAGGTTGGTTGTGGGGTATTTATATCTGCTTCAGGCTCGCCTATTTTAGGAATATCTAACCCTTGTGTTACCGTTGGGCTACCTAAATCTTGTTTAGGTGCTTTAGTAGGTGCCGCTGTTGCCTTAGCAACTGCGCCTGTAGTTTGTTGCCCAACAGGAGTTGGTGCACCAGACTGTAATCCGTATTCCTTAAGGACATGCTTTAAAGTTCTTACATCAGTAAACTTCATATTACCTTCTTCTATTACTTGATTTATTTAATGTTTTCAACCTTCTACTAGCTGGATTCATTCTTTTTGACCTTTGTGATTTTCTAGACATCCTAGCACCCATCTTGGCTTTAGTTCGTCTTAATACCATACGTTTTTTAATATCTACTGGCTTATGACATTGAGCCGCATTAGATACCACTCTACCTTTGCGTCTGCCACTAGTACATCTTACAGCACGTTTAACCTTATTACCCATCTTGCGCCAAACCATTCTGGCTTCGATAATTGTTTCTTCTGTAATTTCTTCTATTCTCATTGGCCACCCGCTAGTGTGACGCCTATTGCAATAACAATAGTGACTAGTGTTGTAAATGTGGTACCAACAATAGCAAGTACCCAATTTTCAATTTTGTTTAATCTTTCTTTAGTATCTACTTTAAACTCTCTGAGTTCTGTAGTAATACTTTCTATTCTAAGCATATCTGCAATAATATGAGCTTCTAAGTTTTCTTTATCAGCATATACTTGTATTTCTGGTAATTCATTTGGGTCTAGTTTCTTAGCCATTTTATAATAAATCCTGTTTTGTGAACTCCATATTAATAGTGTTCGTTGTATCTAACGTTCCGCCGTTAAGCACTATGCCATTAAGTTCATCAACTAAAGTTGTCACAGTGTGTGCTTGTGGCACTTCTGTAGCAAACTTAAATATCCAGCCGGCACCGGTCATAGTTGGTGCTCCATAAGTTTGTAATAAGTTCGTACCAACTCCATTAAGTGCTACAGGATTATTCATTACTACAGGCATTGCCCTTAATCCTATTACTTGTACAACACTTTCAAAATCTTTTTGAGTGTTATCGTCGTAATCACCGGTTACAGTTATGTCAATCGAAGTAAACAAAGTAAAAAATTCTATATTACCTGTTAGTGCTTCTACGGAGCCCATTGCCCCACCTCTTATTAAACTCATGTATGTCTCCTGTGTATTCTTCTTACAACTATTTATCACTTTATCAGTTTTTACTATGCAGAAATTAAAATCAAAAAAAAGCACACCTAAGTGTGCTTCTTAAATGTGACGCCTTCCGTTGTCACGAACCTAAGGTAGTTAGGATTTCCTAATCAATAGCTTATGCTACTGTAAACGTTCCTGCTGTTGCTGTTGCGTTTGAACCTGATCCAGTAAGTACTGGCTGAACTGCCGCTAAAACTCTAGCCGCTGTTGGTGATCCTTCTACTGCAACGTGCATTACTGTTGCTGAAATGCTGTTAATGATTACTGGTGTGCAAATTGTTGATAAAGCTGAAATTACTAGCTCACCTTTGTTTGCCGCGCCTGCTGTGAAACCAAACGAGCTAATGTCATCTGTTCCATCTACTTCGTCGATGATGAAGTATGACAGTGTTCCAACTAAAAATTGGTCTTCTGCTACTGCACCTGCTACTCTTACTAATGCCATAATATGACTCCTAAAATTAATTTACATATCTGTGGTCTTTGTACCACTACCAAATTAAAGTAGATATGTATTCTGGTTACTTTTATTTATCTAATTTAGCCAAAAAAAAGCACCAACGTGTGGTGCTTTCTTAATATTTGGTTATTTAATCTTAAAGATCAAATGCCGCAATTGCTACGTTTGCCCAGACAACGCCATCGACGTCTGTAAGAGCCTGTACAACGTCTTCCAAATGAGCCGCTAAGGTCTCACTGTTAGTTCCGTCATACTTGTCTGATCCATGCTCGCCTTCGAAAAGAACTTTAAGTCCTTGTCCAGCTCCGCCTGTTGCGTCTACTGTTCCGATTGCTGTTGGTGTTAAGCCTTCGTTACCGACTGCTTTTAAAAATACGTCTAATGCTCCGCCTACAGCCAATTTAGCTGAAACGTCTACTGCGAAATCTACTTGGATACCTGCTAGTGTTAGGCCATTAAAATGTCCTGGTGCTACTGCGGCTCCGGTGTTTTGAGTTTGTGCCATGTTAATTCTCCTAGAATTTGTTAATGTTACGTTTATTTATGCAAAATGGAAGATTATGAGAGTGTTTATCGTAGTTAAATAGGGTTTTACGTTGTTCTATCCCTTTGTTCTAGCCTTGTCGCCCATTGCCACTATCTTTTTAGCAATGTTGCTGGCACCTTTTGCTAACATACTGCCTTTAGCGGCAGATTTGCCTGCTAAACCATCAGCTTTGTTAAAATCGTCCCACTTGTTTTTCATCGTTTGAATAATGTTCTTGCCTGGGCCAGTTGGTGCTTTTGTTTGTGGGCCGCCTCTATAAGCATTTTGGTTACCTATTTGTCCACCCCTAGTTCTAGTACCATCGGTTGGGGCTGGTGTGCTAGATCCTTTTGGCTTCATTGGTACTCCGACAAAAGGCTTGTTTATTCTATCAGCTTGTCGTTGAGCCGCCGCATTATCTTGTTTGCGATCTGTACTACTATTAACAGCCGACAGTGCCTGGGCATGTGCTTGTACTGGATCAGCGCCGCCGCCTGCAAATTCTACTGCTTTATTCCATACTTCCTCTGACCTTATTCCACTACGGTCAACTCGTTTCCAATCTAGGTGTACTTGCTGTAACGTTGGGCCTGATGTTTCAATTTCACTGATTCTCATACAACTATTTATCCTTATGCCTTTTTTCTGCCACTTGCCCAGTACCCTGCAATTGCGCCGATGCCAGCTCCTGAGACCGAAGATATTTTACTTGAAACTTTTGGCAAGATTTTACTTCCTGCATAAGCGCCAACTGCCGTAGCCGCCGCTCGTTTGATTCCTTGTGCCTTTGGTACAGGTTTAAGTTCCTTCCTAGAGCTCATTGAACTTACTTGAGTGAATAGTTCACTGCCTCTGCCCTTGAGTCGCATCAACTGTATTATTTTACTTACAACTAGTTGGCGTTGTGAGAACTTTAAACTGGGCCAAGATATGATTAATCTTCTTATCTGTTTAAGTATAGGATTTTTAATCTGTAATTGTGATTCGAATCTAAAAAGAGTTGTAGTAATATCACTTTTGCTAATACCTTGTCGTTGTACACGTTGCATAAAAGCATAGTGCTTTCTATTTTGGAATTGTAAAGAATTTAAAAAACTTACATCTTTGCTTTTAAACTTTAAACTTTGGTAGTCAGGGTTGTTAATAGCAAAACCCAACATATACAAGTCAGTTGCCGCAGTTCTAAAAACTGCATAAGGGCCATACTGGCATGTTTTTCTTGCATACACTAACGCATAGTCCTGTTGCTTGTTATCTTGATACATCATTATAAGACTTAGTGTTTGCAAATAAAATAAATCTGCAATATCTCTGCCTGTAAGACTTTTAAAACCTGATGTAGTTCTGTATAATTTACTTTCTGCTAACTCTTGATTTACTAGTTGTAAGTCCATTATCCTGCCGGCTTCCCTGATCCAAAGTTAAGTCTACTAAACTCTAATCTATCTACTAGTTTAAGTGCATTACCCATTCTGTCAACTGCAACAAAGCCTTCTTCGCCTGTTACTTCATACCCATCTTCTGTTGGCACAAATGTATTCATTACACGGATTTGTTCTAGCTTCTTAACTATTTTAATTTTTGCTTCGATAAGTTTTAAATATAAGTCATACACTGATACAATACTTTGTAAGTGTTCTCTAATAAATTTAACACCTGCTACCATTTTTTCTGTTTTAGCATCAATACTTTTTTGTGTTTTAACTTTGGCTATTTCTTTTGTCATGTAATCTATATACTTTTGCACAAACCCTTGTGCAAATTTAGTAGGCTCATCAAAATGTCCTTGTCTTACTTGCATGTTTGCATGTGCTTTTAATTGCTGTAGGAACTCTTTGCCTACTAAGTCTGTGCCTTGTCCTAACCAAGCAAATGTGTCTTGGTCTACAGTTTTTAAGTACTGGTCTGCTGTAGCAATAGCTGACATAATGTCTGCACTTTCACCAGCAGTAAATGTAACTGTGCCACTAAGGTCTTTAATAATTGCATCTCTGTGCCAAACACCTGGTGCTTGTCCTAATACACTACTATCAAATCCAAACTTTGCTTGAGTGTCTGCTAGTGTTGGGCCGCCTACATATTCTGTATGCCAAACAATGCCTATATCACTCTGTAATATTTTCATAGACAACTCGCTCTGAGCCGGTACAGCATATACTAATGTGTTGGGTTTAAAAATTAAATAACTTTCGCCGTCAATTTCTTTTTCGCTTAATGTATCTTTTGCAAAAAGAAAATCTCCTTGTGCAACTGTATTCCAAGTCAGTTTACTTAATTTAACTAATGCTAATTGTAATTTATTTTGTAAGTCGTCTTGTCCAGGATGGTTTAACTTGATATCGTTGGTGGTAAAATTCATTTTAGGAATCTTTGCAAATACGCCTTTAGTGCCTACAAAAAACTTACCAGTTGCTGGATCTTTACCAGCAATAATGGCTGGAGCACCGTCCCATTTAGTTGTCATACTTACCGCTTGTTGTGATTTGCCATCAAGCATAGCATGTAAACTATACAAATAATCTACTGCTTCTTTGGCTCCGGGATAACCTTTATTAAAAATATTATCTTCTAAATGCTCTAAGTGGGTATTCTTTCCTTCCTTGCCTTCTAGTAGCATACTTTCAGTAATTAGTTGTGTAACAAGAGGCTTAGATATCTCGTTAAATTTCATTTTAAATTCCTGATAATCGTTTGAGGTTGTACAGTTGTATGTCTTTTGTTTCTATCAACATTACATGAGATGTAACTGATTCTGAAAGTAATACTTCATATCCTAAGTCAGCCCAACTAATTCCAGCATGTTCTAATATCTTACAAACATGCTCGTATGCTTCTGCTCTCATACTTCTAGCAAGTTTAGTAAAATGTGTATATGCTTGTGGATCTGATTGCGGTAGTCCGCCTTTCTTTAATACTGGTGCGGCGGCTTGTATAAAGTTATCAGCATCATATCCGCCGGTCTTTAATTGACTTAATTTTGCAACTAATTGTTTGCCAGCTTCTAAGTCGCCACCTAGTGTTCTTTTTTGTAAACTTTTTATTTCTGCAGTAGTAGGTCCGGGAATTGGCATTAATGCTTTAGGTTGTGCTTGTGCTTGTGCTGGTGCTGGTGCTTGTCCGCCTTTCTTTTTCATCATTTGGCCTATAGCTTTTGCTCCACCTGACATTGCTCGTCCAATTCCTGCTCCAACTGTTGCGCCAATTTTTTGACCACGTGTTGCATTAGGATTTTGTCTTGTTTTACTTGCTAATGATCCGCCTGCCGCTGTAGTAATTTTATCGCCTACTGCTTGAGCTCCACGTTTAATCTTATCCATATAGGTTTCTGGCTCTGGTGCGGCAACAACTCCTGTTTTAGGATCAATTTCTGCCTGTGGTGCTCCGCTTCTGCTCATACCTGCTGTTGATGGTGCTTGTGGTACAACTCCGCCAACTGGTTTTTGTGGGGCAACTGGAGCCGCTGTTGGTGTTGCTGTAGCAGTTGGCTGTACTGGAGCCGCTGTTGGTGTTGCTTGTACTGGCTGTGCTTTCTTTGTAAGTTCTGCTCCTAGTTCCTGTGTTGCCATTCTGCCATTTCTTTGATTTACCCATTGGGCGCCTTGCCACTCGTATACAAAGCCGTCTGATGCTTTAAGTAATTTACCTTTTGCAATTGGTTTTGCTGTAGCAGTTGGTGTTGGTGTTGCTGTAGCAGTTGGTGTTGCTGTAGCAGTTGGCTGTACTGGAGCCGCTGTTGGCTGTTGTACGCCTGCCTGAGCTGACTGCTTTTCTAATTCTAATGCCATTGAGCTGTCAGGTCCTTCTGCTGGTCTACCAGTTAATGTTCCTTTTTCATCGGACTGTGCCCAAGTACCTTCTGCAGACTTAGTATAAAATTCGCCGTTTGCTTGGGAAACAACGGTTCCAGCTGGAGCGCCTGTAGGCCCTGTAGGTTCTGCTGTAGGTTCTGCTGTAGGTTGTACTGGTGCCGTTCCTGCCGCCGCTTTTTTCTTTGCTAAACGATCTTTTACTCCGCCTGGTACCATTTCTGCATTAGTTAGTTCATCGAGTTTCATACAAGTTCTCTTATTTAGATTCTTTTATGGCTTTGTTTATGCCTCGAGAGAATTTTTTAGGATCGCCACTTTTAATGCTATTGATAAGTCTACGTTCTAAATCCAATGCAACATCTTCTTCGTATAAAGAATATAATATCGCTTTAATGTTAGCCGCACTAGAAACTAGGTGCTCCACTCTGTTTTCCAAAACGTGGTGCTTATTTCTATCTGTGCTAATAGAGTTCAATTCTTCTAATATACTTCTTGACTTTTTCATAAATTATTTCTCGTTATAGTCATATTTATCATTTAGACATCATTTTTCTTCATGAACTCTCTAATGTTTAATGCCGCGTTAACCGTACTGGATGCTTCTGTCTCGTCTGTTTTAATAGTATTAGTTCTTTTTAGCTGATTAACTAAGCTATTTGTGGTTACTGTTAGTGCATCATCGTCATCTTCATCTAAATCTGTAACTCTCAAAGTGTCTGGATTAAACTTTAAATCTACTTTACTGCCTACTCCTGCACTAGAACGTGTTTTCATAAACTGTATTTGATATCTACCACGTTCTCGCATAGCATTACTAGTAAATATACCTACAACATTATCTGCTGTTTGGATTTTACTAATACCACCAGCAATATGACTGTGGTCAAATTCAATTTCTTCTACTGCTCCTCTGTTTAACTGAGATGCTGTTGCAAATAGTATATTTCTTTCCATTGCAATGTTACGCAATTCTTCAGATACATATTTGTCTTTAATAAACTGGTCGTTAGCACTAATTTTTGTACTAATAGGACTCATCAAGTCTAAATAATCTACAAGTAAACAGTCTACTTTAACATCATGATTAATTTCATACTCTCTAACGTATGCTCTAATGTCGTTTGCATTAATACCACTGGACATTTGTTTAATACGGAACTTGCCTGCACTTTTACCTTTCATTCTTACTTTTAAATCAACATCATCTATATTACGCATAATGTCTCTAGTACTATGTTCACTGACCATTGCATCTAAACGCATACTAATAAGTTGTTCACTAAGCTCTAAACTAATGTATACAACATTAAGTCCTGCTAATGCCCAGTTAACACCTAAGTTCTGCAAGAACAAACTTTTACCTGCACCAGAGCCTCCAGCAAAGATTGTTATCTCGCCTCTGTTCATGCCACCATATAACTTTTGGTCAAACATCTTCCAGCCACTACTTGTTGCGCCACTTTGTGCTCTAATCCATTCTAATCGTTCTTTAGGATTTTCAAAATATTCGAGCCCTAAGTCTTTTACAAGACTAACCTGTGTTGCTTCTTTAATTTTATTCTCTACTGCACCATAATCACCTGTTTCTAATAAGTCCGTGCTATCCAAGATTGCTTTTTCTAGTGCTTTGTGTCTACAAAATCTTTCTAAACTATCAAGAAACCAGTCTGTATGGTTATCACTAATGCCTTCGACACGCTCTAGTAATAAACCAGTTGTCGCTTCTATTTGGTCAATAGTAGGTATTGCATTATATTCAGTTGTATGCTCTTGGACAAATGTTATTGCCTTTTGAAACTTCTTATCAAACATATAAGGGCGTACAATAGTGTTTACCCTTACAAATAATTCGGGGTCACTAACAATAAACCTTAAAAATAGTTCTTGTATTTCGGGTGTGTAGTTATTATCTTCCATATTTTTCCATGAGCTCCTTATATAAAGCCTGTGCTATTAATTTATTACCTTTTAGGTTTGGATGCTGATCTTCTTGGCTAATAGGGTTGTTGTCAGCATATTCTGATAACGATACTTCTGCCCATTTACTCTTATCTATCAATTTTTTTAAATTTATTTCGGGTGTTGAAGGCAGGGTATCATATATATTTCTTTCCATAAACGGATGTTCTAAGTTAGACATGCTAGTAAACATATAAGGTATTTGCTTATCTTCAAAAAAGTTTTGTAACACTAACACATTATTATAATATGCTATATCGTAATCATTAAATGAATTCAACCACTTCATTTCGTTGTCGTATGAAAGTGTTTGCAATTGCTTTCTTGCTGTGTTTGGGTTACTCGAAATATCTAGTGTCCAGTTTCCTTGAATACCGTTGTTTACAACTACATTTATCCACTCATTATCTTCAGGGTTCCAGTATTCTGTTCTAAACGGTGACGACCATTGTATAATTGCAACATAGTCTGTCATATCATTATTGTTACAATAGTCTAATGTAGTTCGTACTATTCTGTCATTACCTTTGCCGCCGTTTGCAAGATTAACTACAGTATCGAATTTGTCTTCTAAATGATTTGACCACACTATCCTAGATATATGCTCGTCTCCTCCGGTGTTACCAGAGCCTGCTGTAAAACTACATCCATTCACAAGCAAATTATTCATACATAATTCCTCTGTTGTAGTTCTTTATAAATTTCATTACTTATAAGTTTATGTCCAGCTTCATTAGGATGTTTATCCTGAGCACTAACATAATTGCTTTGTTGATAACTTGTTAACGGACTTTCTGTCCATTTATCAGTGTTTATATTATTTTTTAAATGTACTTCATACTGTGTGGGAGTATTTTCTATTTGGTCTGGCCCTGCATATGGCTGTCCAGGCTTTAAATGATTAGCAAACGACATAGATGTAAAAATATATGGTATCATTTTACTATCTAAGTATTGTTGCATTATAATAACTTTCTTATAAAAGTTTATTTGATAATCGTTGATACTTTTGCCATACATTAACAACTGTGAAGCCGCATCATTTAGTCTGTCATACATACCGTTATTTTGTAGGTGTTCTAAATGCTTGGCATTATCCATATGTAAGCTAAAACGTGCTTCAGCCGTCCCTACAGCATTGCAGAAGCCAGCAAATGCTTTACATGAAGGTATATAGCGTTCAAACCGCAAAGGACTAGTCCATTGTATAACTACAACATGGTCGGTAGCATTATGAGAATTAAAATATTCTATTGTGGTGCGAAGAATTCTATCGTTACTTCCGCCGCATATTGCTAAATTAGTAACGGAATCAAATTCTGGCAGTTGGTTTGCCCAAACATAGTCTAGTGCAGGTGCCAGTTTGCCATCAGGCGTATGTACTTCGCCATTGCCTGCTGTAAAACTACATCCATTTACAAATAATGTTGTCATAGCATTTTTGCCTGTACTTGTATTTTAAGTTCGTTACTAACTGCATTATCTGTAATGCTTTTCATTGTTAATAACCTGCCATATTTGTTTACTGCATCAGCAACATCTTTGCATTCAGACGACCATTTAGGAAAACTTACTTCCCATCCTAATTCTACTGCGGTTGCTATTAAGTCTTTACCTGCACTATCTCTATCAGGGCATAGTATAACACGTTTATTAAGTTTAGAAATTAAATGTGCTTGTTCAGGTGTTACACTATTACCTAAAACACTTATACCGTCTATAAGTATTGCATCAAATACGCCTTCTACTACTATAACAAAGTCTCTATCACTGTCTACATATCTGTCTATGTTAAACACATAGCCTGGTTGTACATTTAATAAATATTTTGCAGTTTCTTTGTTAGGTGGGCTAATGTGTCTGCCCGTCCAACCTACTAATTCGTTGTTATACATAAACGGAACAACTAAACGTTTTTTGTATAGACTGGTGTTAATATGCATTAAAGGGAAATTGCCTAGCAATCCTCGTTGTCGTGCATATTCTTTAATTGGGTGACCATCTTCCATGTGTTCTACTAGTGTAGTTTCTTCTGGTAATTGATGTGTTACGAAACTAGCCGCTGTATAAACATATTCTGTGCTGTCTTCTATCTCTAATTCTTCGGAATACTTCATTAAGTCTAAAACAACTTTATGTATGTCCTTATTAGACACACCTAATGTCTCACATAATTGCCTGTACTTATGACCTAACTTTGGACTAGGTGCCCAGCCAGTTGTAAAACTACAGTTAAAACAGTGATAACTTATCTTAGCATTACTTTGAATTACTCCTGCACGTTTTCGCTTGTCGCTACATAAAGGACAATCAAACGTTATCCAACCACTAGGAGTTTTGCCAGAGTTTAACGGCAAATTGTCCATAAGTAATCGATGTACTTGGTCTACTAGTTCATGATGATGCATATTCAGTTATTATAACAGCTTAATGCGAAGAAGTCAATTAATTTCTTAGTTGAAATTTATCTATTGTGCCTGCTGTTGGGTGATATTTAACTCTAATCCAATTAGTGTTAATTTTGAAGTTGAAAGGATCCACTCCAGTGAACGCTGTAGTGTATGGCATAGCTGGAGAGCCAATGTCTCCTTGCACATTTACATCATACCAATCTGTTTCACTAGGTGTGGTTGCTAATGCACTTGCTTGTACGTGGATATTTCCAGTAAAGCCTGTTAGATAAAATGCACATGTATGGCTTCCGTTTTGATCGTTGTCCATATTTCCGTACATTGCACTAGTAACAAACGTATTGGCGGCATCGCCTAAATCAGTATTTGCAGTTTGTGTAAATGTAGTAGTTTCTTGTGTGGGAATTGGTTCGTACTCCAAGGAGCTCTTTACTTCCAAGTCAGTTACAATTCGGTCATTTTGGTTTGCATATAAAGGATACTCTGATGCACCATTATCTGCAGATTCTGTAATAGCAATTGTGTAAAGTCCGGCTCCAATGTTTCTTAAATCGGATGGGACTAAATCAAGTGTTGCTTCTCCAGTAGTACCGCTGTTTACCAATGTAAGTTGCTTGAGCATTATTCTACGTTTGGTATTTGGGTTCATGATTGTTGCATATAGGGCCTTAGTGCTAATGTTTTGCAAAGCTCTATCTCTGTTTCTTACAAAGAAACTCAACTTATTATTAAACCCTTTGTGGACTGTTAATTTATTTTGATTCATAGGTCTGTTATCCGTTTTTATGCCTTCTGTCGTTAAAACTAAGTCTAACGACTGGTTTCCTAAATTATATATTGTATGACTACCGTTAAAGGACATTATTTAATTCCATGTTTGTTATGTATTTATCCATTTGTACTATAAATACTTTTGATGACTAATGAGACTAACCTACAAGAGAAATTCCCTTTTTTAACTGGAATGGCGTACAATGGCAAAGACTATGTCGGCATTGTACAAAATAAGGACAACCAGATTATAAGTTTTTACGATATCGACAAATGTCGTAACAGTGGCGAAAAGAAAATCATGATGGATTGTGGAGACTTATGGTGGTGGGAATCTAACAGGATGTTACCAATCGATGTATTTCTGTTCCATGAAATGCAAGATTTTAGGCACTGTGTTAGTACGTTTATTTTAAAAGAAACTGAAATATTATTTGGACCTGTAACTAGTATGCAGAACATACTTAAAAAGCGGATTAAAAGAAGAAGTATTCAGTTAGTTAGAAAAACTGACCAGACCTAAATAAGACGTTACTTACCTAATTGCTCTAAAATTAAATTTAACTGCACAATAATAGCTGTGGCATAACCAATTGCATGACTTCTTTTAAAGAAGTAACCATCAGTTTGTTCCCATACTTCGTTTGAAATAACTTCCCAAGTATTACCAACCAAATGTCGTTTGCCTGGTCTTATAAGTGCAAGTATCATTGCTAAGTCTTCTACACTATTAGGTAAGTGTTGTTTAACAATGTCATGATGTTTGCTAATATGAAACAGTTGGTCAACTATTTCTTTATGCTCAAACAACTCCCACATAGGCTCTGTTGCTAAAAGTTTATCTAGGTGTTGTTCACTTTTAACGCCATTGTAAATGTGATTGTTCAACACATCTAATTTAAAGTAACCAACTTCTTCCGCTTCTTTGTGGTCTATTGTACTAAAGCCTTTTAACGGAAACATAGGAATAGGTTGCACATACACGCCAGTGTTATGCTTTTCAAATTCTATTCCACGTTTGATACTCGCTGGTGTATGTTCAATAAGTTGTAGTAACTTATCTCTATCAGCCATATCAATGTCTACGTCAAAATCTATTTTCATAATCCAATCAAACCCCAACCATGGTTGGCTATTGCATTTAGTACTATACTAACACATGTTACCATATGAGTCAACCACCATACTGTTCTAATTCCTGCTACGGTATTTGCTTGGGCATCTGTTTCGCCGACTTTCTCGCCTAAACTTTTTGCCCAAACACTCCAATACTTATTCATATTTCTTTTCCAGAAAATTCTTCTGCCATCGGAAATACTTTTGTAATAACTTTAGCAACTGCATGAGCTAATTCCATATGCTCTAATTGTGTTCCATTAGCGCCACGTAATTCAATATAGTGAATCCAACTACGAAGTGTGCCATTCACATACAGTCTGCTTAGTGTGTTTCCTTCTGGAAGTACTGCTCTTGCCTGCTCTTTAGCAATACCTTTGCTTACAGCCCAGTTATATGCGTCTAGTGAAGCGTCTATAACTCGTTGTTGCTTGTTTTTCCATTCACCTTGAAGTACTGCATGTCCATCCATCTCAGAATCAAGTTCAATACTGTTTTGCCTGTTAACAGGATCTTGTAATCTTGCTTGTCTAATCTCGAAGGCTAAATCTTTTGTAGGGTCTGCATAACGTTGACTAAACTCCTGGAAACTAAAACTTCTATGACGTAACAGTTGTCGTGCTATGTCTCTGGTTGTTTCTACTTCCATGCAAACACTTACCATTTCAAGTGGTGACCAATGTTTGTGTTTCATTAGATACTTCACAAGTTTTTCATTTGTTGCTGTGTTGTTTTGATTTTCAGGGTTACTTACTCTGGCACAATACGCCACTAATCCTAAAAGGCTTGTGTCTCCTGTATCATCTCCTATAGTCGGTGTAACTACTGCAGGTGATTGACTATAACTAATTATTTTTGCTTTCATTATTTTAAAAATTCCTTATTGTTATCGTTGTTTAAAAATGCTTCTGCTACTTGGGTATGACCCCATTCATCGAAGTGCGAAGCTAAAGGTATCCAGCCTCGTTCCGATGATAATTTTCTCCAGTTTTCAATAGAGCCAAATGATTCTGGAATAATATCCCAAGTATCCATTAACGAAAAGTCTGGTAGCCTTGTTAATGTGCTGGAAGTTAAATCGCCTGTGAAGGGGAAGGGCAACAATATTACTTTGACCCCTAATTGGTCACATATCACTTTAACAAATGCTATACTAGATAATGCTCTTAAATATCGTTTATATTGAGGAGTAGTATAAAACTCTTTATCCTCTAACCCTACAAACACTTGACCAAATTTGTCTATGTTAAATTTTGTAGATACTTTAGGTATTTCAGCATTAACAACTCCTCTATGTGCTACCCATTCCTGATTACCAAGTCTTCTGCCAGCCGGATCTTTGGACTTAGTAGGCAGGAAATTGCTAAACAGTATTCCAAGTTTAGATAAAAATGCTGGAGTTCTAGCCATGTCTATCATTATCTTTTCATTTAGGTCAAATAAACTCTTCTTATCAGGTAGGTTTTCTTGTTGTAATTGCTCTACAAATGTAAATGTACCAGTATAAATTAAATGGGATATTTTTCTATCGTTTAATAATCTACCAATAGTAACAAATGCACCGGCTTCCCAATCACTCCAATTAATGCCTTCAAATTCTACTTTTTTAAAGTCGCCTTGTTCTGCAATAATGTCTGCCCAATGTGGTTCGTTCCAATTAGCGCCGGAATAACTTGCTCCACTGACCATTAGCTTATTTTTTTTCCTCATAGATTTGCTCTCACGCATGTTTCTTTAATCTCTGCCACTTCATCTTTGTTATTTTTAAATAGTTTCATCCAAAACGGAGGATCTATATTATCTTGTATCATTTTTACTTGTTCATCATTAAAACGTTCTAGCAATGTTCCGCCTGTGTCACTTAAATACAACACCCAAGGACTTACTTTGCCTGAACGTATATCGTATACTGCTCTGCTAGGAGATACATTTACAAAGTATGTTTGCCATGGTTCGTTATGTTCTTCTCCCCACTTAGACATGTAAATTACAGTTCGCTCTAATGCTTTTAGACCAGGTTCTTTTTTTACATATTCTTTTAAAAACTTATCGTACTGTGCATCAGATATCCATAACTTTAATTTTACGCCTGTCTTAATCAACCATTCTGTAAATTGTTCTGGATGTAGCCATTCGTTCACTTGACATGCTCTGCCAAACTTAACAAACGATTCGTAATAAGGACTTACTATAAAGTCTTCCATTGTCTTAGGAAGTTTAGCACTAGTATTTAAATCATAAAACATTTGGAATGCACGGTGGCTTAATCGTATGTGGCTCATATCCTTGTCTGCATATCTACGTTTCTTTACACACATATGAACTGCCAGAGTAGTCTCTGACTTAAATGATTTTTTGCACCACTTACATTCCATTATTTAAATATCTCTTTTATCTCTTTATCAAGTACTCCGGCATCTTTAACATATTGCTTGAGTTCGTCTTTAGTGTTTATACTTAATAATAACTCCAACTCATCATGCTTTAAATGTGGCAGTAATTCTGATATCGCTGTGAACACTTTGTTTTTCTTTTTTCTAGTGTTCGGCGGTTTAATGTATTCATGATTTTGTGTTTTGCCGCAACCAGCTACAGTAAATAACAGCCATTGCAATTCTGGGTGTTTACTAACTTCACTAAATCTATTATTAATACATTCGTTGACCATATACAAGTAGTCAGCTGACTTTGGGCCTCTAACACAACTAGCATAACGCATCATCATCCAGGCACTAAATGCCTTTTTCTTTTCTGCATCAAGTCTAGTATACCATCCACGATCCTTTATGTCAATCGCTCTCATAACTTCAGATAGTGGTATAGCTGGTGCTTTCTTCTTAGCCGCCATGATAATCCTTGTATATTTTTATAAAGTGTTCCTCGCCATTAGCAACATTTTCAGCCCATGTAGATCCGGCATCTTCGTCTGCAGTATCGCTGATGTATTTATAACAGTGAAAATCCACTGCTTCATTTTTACAAACCTTTGCAATTGCATAGGCTTCCATTTCAACTATGTCCGTAGGTATTTCTAATTTAGGATCTGTAACAAAATCATCTCCAGTACTACAAGAGATGCCTTCACCGATAAGTATTGCTCTGCTGTTTGGTTCGAAAGGTGTCTCGCCTAATGGTATACCCATTGGTGTACATTTCATATCACGTTGGACAACTACTCCAACTTTATGTATTCCCGGTTCGTGTAAGTTAATACCTCCGGCTGTTCCAAAGTTCCATACACGTTGTGGCTTGTATCTTTCTACTAACTTTGCCGCTGTCATACTTGCATTAACTTTACCTACTCCAGTAAAGAAAACGTTTTCCCATGTAGCCATCGCAGGAGCTTCTTGCTCCAATGCTATTAAAATTATATCTTTGATATTATTCACCTTCAAATTCGATTAGTGTGTTTACGCTGTATCCATGTTGTTCTATTATAGCACTTCCTTTAAGTGTGGGCAAGTTTATTAGTGCTAAAATTAAAATATTTTCTTTTGGTACAGCAAAATGTTCATGTACAATGTCGGCACACGCTATTGCTGTGCCGCCTGTAGCAATTAAGTCGTCTATAATTACTACGTTGTCGTGTGGAACCATGTCTGTACTGCATTGTATGTTTAAACTTGCAGTACCGTATTCTAGTTCGTAATCTTTCCTATATATCTTACCGGGCAACTTACCAGGCTTACGAGCCATTATAAAAGGCAAGTCTAAATCTCTGGCAATAGGCGCACCAAATACAAACCCTCTACTTTCAATGCCAATAAGTTTAGTTGCCTTAAAATTCATTGTGAGAGAAGTTAACTCTAACAGCGACTTGTTAAATGCTTCCGGGTTTTCTAGCAGACTTGTAATATCTCTAAATTCAATGCCTGCTTTTGGAAATCCCGAAACTGTTCTAATATTATCTTTTAAATTAATATTATAACTACTCATCTACCAGTTCATCCTCGTAACATTCCCAAATTTCATTTTCTGTAAAATACTCTTCAGTGTATTTTTCATCCGAGTCATGCCATTTCATATTCATGTAACCTACACTTGCATAGTACCCTTTACCAGTGGTATCACAATTATCATAATCTTTGTCAATTAATTCTTTGTCATACCACATGTCATCGACTATTTCAGCTACATCAGATTCAACAGAACTGAATGCTACTTTCTTAGGGTTAAAATCTTCGCCAATTACCTCAACAAACCAAGAACCAAATCCACCTTTCTCACCACTGTGAAATTGTAACACTGGTTTATAATTGGTCATGTCTTCTGGCTTCTTATCATCCATATATGCTTCTCTGCCATACAAATGATAAGCATCAAAATCAATTACAGTTTCATACGCATAATCGTCGCTACCATCTGCAGGAACTTCTTCGTAACTCCACTGCCCGTCAGCGTATGCGCCATTTAAGTGTTCAATATCAGTTGTTTCTGTCCACGATTCAAAGTCTTTATATGGTACTGGTATTGACTCGTCTACTTCATCCCAGTCAAAACTGGTAACGTAATCTATCAAGTCGCCATCGCCGTCTTCTGGTTTTATAAATTGATCCACAAAGCCTGTACTAACTGTGCCAATAGTTACTTCGCCGCCTCGGTATCCTGCTTCAATTCTAAAACGCCTTTTTTTACCTTTCAGTTTCTGCGTCATTTTTTCTATATCTTTATCTAAACTCATTTGAGCCTCCTAGTCAATTAACTGACCAATATCTATTTCATGTGGTATTTTATTTGCTTCTTTAACAAACATGACACACTTAGGATTGTGCCCATCTTCTAGAGGTACAATTAACATGTGTCCATTTTTTAGCTTCGGAAAGAACCACTTAACATCTTGAAAGATATTTGTAATTTTAATTTCTTCTGCTGACAATAGTGATCCGCTTAGTGGGTTTAATGCCACTGTTAAAAAACCTCTATTGTTTAAACTAGTTAATGGAATAACTTCCACGCCAGTTAAATCTTCATCTGTGATTGCTATACTCCAATCCATCGGCATTTGAATATTGTGTTCGCCGATTTGTAAACATATTGCTGGAGCATAAAAACTCTCTAGGAATATGAGGGGTAGGAAATAGTAATCCATAAACGTCGGATCTGTAGTATCAAATATGGCAAACCGGACATCATCTATCTGATCCGGAACTTGGTCTATTTCAAATACGGTATTCTCAACTGTTAATATTTTCATTTATACTCCACTTTGGTAACTTGAAATTTGAAAGATTGCTCTTTATAAAAGGCTTTCCTTTTTGTCAAATGACGTTTACTATATTTTAAATTACTAGTTACATCAATTACCTGTAAATAGTCCTTGTCTTCTGCTTTACGGATTCCTCTGCCAATACTCTGAATTACCCTAACAAAACTCTTGCCTGGTTCTACCATTACAAGATTAAAGATTCTAGGTATGTTAATTCCAACTGCGGCAACTCCGTAAGTTGCTACAATTACTTTATTATCCATATCGGATACTTCAGCATATTCTTCTTGCCTGTCTTTCACTTTCATTGCACCTGATATAAACGCCCATTCAGGATTTCTTTCTTTAAACATTTCGCCTGTTGCAAGTCTGTCAATTAGAACTAATGTATTGCCGTTATCGGCTAATCCATTAATAATCGACGACAAGTGGTCTATACGTTTAGGGTCTGTTACTAGCCATTTTAATTCTTGTGCATATCCAGTAAACCCTTGCACACCGTCTTGCATCTGTAGAACGTTAATATCCAGGTCTGCTAGGACGCCTCTGTCTTGTAACTCTTTACTACTTAAACTTCCAGTAACTGGCCCTAAGCAACAAGTACACCCAACTGCTTCGTGTTCATCTTGTGGTATTGTGCCTGTTAATCCCCAACGGATTGGAACATTAGCAAACACTCCTCCTAATAGTTTCTGAAGTACATCAGCTTTTGCCTTGTGTACTTCATCTACCATAATACAAACTACTCCATCTAAGAACTGGTCTATAGGAAAGTCTGCTTCAAACTTTTTACTTTTCTTTTCTAATACTGCTAAACTCTGCCATGTACAAATAGTATGAGTTTTGTCATACTGTTTCCTATCACCAAATAGTACTCCCACATCAAGACCTAAATTCTTATAGTCTCTTTCTGTTTGTACTACTAAGTCCTTATTAGGAACAATAACTATACTACGCCCATATGGCTCACACATATCGCTTAAGGCGGCTGTTATGAGCGTCTTACCGGCGCCTGTAGCCACTTGCTGTAAACTCTGTGGATTCTGTAAAAAGTTATTAATAACTTCTACTTGATAATCCCTTAGTATTACAGGCGAGCCTTCTGCTGGATGACCTTTGGGCCACGTAGTGTTTTCATATCTTAACTCTGTTATAGGCTCAAATGCAAATTGCCATTTGTTCCTCTGGTCATCTACTTCAACACTGTATCCGCAGTCTTGAACTATGGGTAATAATCTATCCAATAAGTTCATATATGTTCTACCGCCAATATCACAATACCTAACACACCCATCCCACCTGCCAAGTTTATAAGCTGGCATGTGGTAGGCGTAAGGTAAAAAATATTTTGCCGCATCTGAAATCTTACGTCTTGTTGCTGGATCTAATCCTGCAAACTTTACGTTAACTTCGTCGCGAATCTCTAGAACACATTTAGGCATAAGTTATTATACTACCAGTTGTACTGAATTGTCAAGTTAAATTCTCTGCCTTTATTATTATAATAAGGAAGAACCTCTGCTTGTTCGTTTGTTAAGTTTAATGCTGTGAAAGAAACTGTGGTGTTATTAGGAAGTTTTTTTACTGCATAAAAGTTTAGCTTCTTAAGGTCGTCTAAATATTCTTGTCCAGCTGGAAGTATATCATACATACCAGGTGTCCTGTCAAACGATCCTACATACCTTACTTTGTATGCTACTTCTTTCCACATCTTTTTATATGTTATAACTGTGACATACTGTGCCACACGTGGCTTGTCCGAATCATTATATTTTATCATAACACTTACTGGGCCAAAGTTATTAGAGAATCTAACACCCTGTGTAGAGTAACTGCCTGCATTGTAATACTTTGCATTAGTCCATATACTAGTACTACTAGTCGGTTCCATTTCTATAACATCGTCAACTACATCAGTCGCATTTGCAATAGGCATTATAGTACTATAGCCAGGAGTATACTCAATTGATTCTTCAAAGTCATATCTAAATAAACTTAAAGCGCCAAAACCAATCTCATAGCCTGTTCCTTCTTCTGGCATTAAACTTTCATTAGCATCTACATAACTGTCACCGTAAAGCTCGTACAAGTTAGCCTTTCTAAAACTAGTACCTACGTTAAGATAGAATTGGTCTTTAGCTATTCCAAAACGTAATGCATTCTGGTCATCGTTGCCATATCTAATTCCAAAGTTGTAGTCTAGAATAAACTGTGCATCAATACTCACAAACACGCCATAGTTATCATCGCTATGTTCATTGTGTTGTTCTTTGCTACCATCTACACCATATGTTACTTCAAGTAGTGTCGACAAATTTGTAGTGTCGCCTATTCTGAAATAATCTCTACTGCTTTCGTTTTGATATGTACTCACACCTTCAGTAAAATATTCTGCTTTCTCTTCTGTTCTTCCTAGTGTAAAGTATTCGTTCCTCACACTAACCGTAACTTTTTGACCGTCTTGTAAACAATCGTTTGATTGAGAGAACGCCGGTGTATAACAGTTGTCATAATCGTAAGCATAATCTACTGCATTAACTATAAACTTAAAGTCTCCTGCATCTGCTATAATTTTAGCACTCGTGTTTTTGTACTTGTCTGTTTCAGTGTTATCATTCCTTGCTTGTTGCTCTATGCTAAAGTCTGAATACTGGAACCAGCTTGTAGGGGCAACACTAATATACTGCTGACGGTCTGAACCGAGTCTTGCAGTTACACTAGTATCAATAGTGTCTTGAATTAGTACTGTTCCAGCTATACTGCCTGAACCATACATAACTCCGTTTGCACCACTAATAACTTTTACTGTTTCGCCACTAGTAATGTCGTGTCCAAAATCGTACCAACCACTGCCCGGGTTGTTTGCTGGAACGCCATTTTTATATACTGTAGTATGCACAGATTGAGCACCACGTTCTCTGAACATTGCACTTGCTCCGTAACCACCTGCCATCCAAGTCTTCTCAGGCATTATTGCCTCAAATAAAGTTGTACTTGTTAATGGACTTGCTTTTGTAGTTTTAACCTCTTGGGCATATACTACGACTTCTTCTATATTCTCTGCCTGGGCCTGGAATGCAAATAGCATTATGGCGGCAAAAGTAAACATCTTGTTCATACTTCTCCTTTTTTAAATGTTATTATTTTTGTCTTTCAACAATAAGTAATTATACACTTTACTGTGCCAAAGTCAAGTAATTTCTAGTACTTAATTACACATAAGGTGAAGCCCGGAGGGGATCCGGGCTTCGTGGTGCTCCATTTAGGGGATGACTAACAATCGAGCACCGGGGGAACTGTTAGTTCTTTTCTTATTAAATTGTTCCTTTCATGCAAGTAGTTCTTGCAAGTTTTTCCCAATTAGCAGGATCCATTTTTCTAAGATCCGATATCTTCAAAACCATTCTCAACGATATCTCTCTAAGAGCTTCTTGGTTAGTGGTCATAAAGTTAATTATTTCTTGGTCACCATCTACACCAAACTTGTATTCTTCAAGCATACCATCTTTAACAATCTGGTTAATCCTAAGGAACTTATCTCTAATAGAGTTCATTGTAAGATCCAAGTAGTGACATCTTGACATAAGTGCCGCTAAGTGATCCTTAATCTTTTTAGAACGAACGTTTTCAAAGTCTACGTTAGTAATAAAGATACAACCACCTTTGAATTCAAATCTATCTGGGATACCTTCTCTACGAAGTGCTTGTGATTCTGACTTCCAAGTAATAGTTCTTTTCTTACCTGAGTCCAAAGTTGCTTTAAGCATGTTCAAACATACTTCATCAAACAACACACTATCACAGTCATCAAATACAAGTATGTTACCTGCTTCTGAATTGTTATATAGTGTTTGGAATAAACCAATTGGGGTAACTGAACCTTTTACAACTTCAGTTCTTGCAGGCTTGCCAGCAACCTCAGTAAGCATATCGTAATCTTCTAGTACAGTTTCTACACCATAAGATTTACCAACTCCTGGAGGACCACTAACAATCATACCACGTACTGTACCTTCTGCTACAGCATGTGTCATTCTATCAAGGATATCAAAACGTTCTCTGATACGCTCAATAGCTTCTTCGTCATTCTCTTCTTTCTTAGGCTTCAGGTCAATTTTTGGTTGCTCTGCATAAACGCTAGGAGTTACATATTCTAGATCCTGTGTTGGATCTTCTATAAGTACTCTAATACTAGCGAACAGGTCTCCCATTACTTCACTACCGTCTACAGTAATAAACGCACCTTTCTTACCTATGTTAAGTGGCTTAATAATCGGAAATACTGTATCAACGATATCGTTTTTACGGTAAGTACCAGCCTTAATCTTTACATAGTTTAGTTTATTTTTCTTCATGTTTGTCATATTAGTCATCCCCGACATTATGATTATTATTAATAAGCCCTTCTTATTAACTTATGTATATTATACTAAATTCTAGGACCAATGTCAACCTTTTACCGCTTTTATTGGCTTTTTCTTCCTTTCCTTTATTGTCTAATAAGTATATATTATACTACCTTTTAGGGGTGATGTCAACCTTTTACCACAAATAGTGGTAAATTATTCAGTGATATTTAAGTGCAAATATGCTTTCTGTACTGCTTTTGCTTGGTTGTATGCGTCAGCGAGTGCTGAGTGAAGGTCTTTTTGATTGCCCGAATCGTCTTTACGCAGATCCTTTGGAACCAGTTGTCCTAGTGTTCTACTATCAGCTTCTTGCCAAAAGAACCAATTTTTGTGTTGTTCAAAACTATTCTCAATTAGGTCTTCAAGGATACCATAATCAAACCTAGATCCTTGAGCCCATTTAAGTTCAGTGCCATTTAGCCATTTGTTAAGGTCTGCAATAAAGTCCGTTACTGAAACTCTGTCCTCATCTGAGAACGCTTCAGCCTGGATTGCTTTATCTTGCTTTCCCCACCAGTCAATAGTATTAGGATCAATAACTCTGCCTTTAGCAGTTTGTTCATCGATGTCTAATCTTACACTAAATGGGGTATGTGGCTCTTCTGCACTATACGGATTAAACTTAACTCCGCCAACAGTTAATACTACAGCATTAGGCTTAGTAGCCAATGTTTCAATATCAATCATTGCATGAGTTGTCATTTATTTAAAGTTTCCATATTGTTGTGAAAATGATTGCTCGGCTTCTTCAGCGGACAAATGTGTCTCATTATACGCACTACGTTCTTGTTGATTAAGAACACGCCACTTTTGGTAGTTTTGCAGGTAACTTAATTCCCTGTCATATTTAAACTCAAATCCCGATTCAGTCTGGATAGTTACTTTTTCATTACTCATATTATGCACCTAGTTTTGCTTTGTACTAACTATTATACTAAAAAGGGTACCTTATGTCAACCTTTTTTATACCCTTAATTTTTGGAAGTAATTTTCATATAAACGTTTTTCCCAACGATATGCTTCTCGCTCCCAGGGTTGATGACTGTAAGGAACTTTAGCACGATTTATTTCCTGCTGTTTCCACATGTTCATAGTAGGAGTAATCTCTCCCATTATAAACTGTTTTGCATGGATTAATTCGTGTGTTAAATTAGTTAGCATTTTTTCACGTGAGTAATTATGTTCGTTTGACGTTCTAGCTATTTCTATTTCAACTGTTGATCTATCGCCCCAACAATAGCCGCCAGCTTGTTCATCGCAAACGGTTAATATATTGACTGTAATATCTATTGGGCGTCTTAATTTTGTAGTGATAATATTCTCGAGTAATAATTCACTGACTCGTTCTATTAATTGTTTGTTTCTGATTTGTCCTATAACTTGGACGTGGATCATATCCTGGTTCCTACATCCAGCATCTTGCATTTCGCTAACCTATTGAAATATCTTCCATACCAGCAGTTCTTAACCGTGTAATATGTCCGATTTGCCATTGCTTTGTATCTAAGCCTTTCATAATGCCTAGGTACTTATTGCGTAAAAGACTGTATTGGTTGCAAAGGTGCTGTAAGTTAATTACACTTTCCTCACCATCAACAAACTTTTCAGCATCTCTACTAGTAAGTGTTCTGTTATAACTTTCAAAGTACTTGCGGAATACTTTAGAACGTTCTCTACGAAGTTCTATATTTAAGTGTTCGAGAATTGCTTCAATCTCTTGTAACTGATTAAAGCGATGCTCAGTAATACCAGGGAGGGAGGCACTCAATTTCTCGAGGCTCCCTTTAATGGTACATTCGTATTTTGCTTCTTGGAGTTCTTTCTCAAAATAGTCTATGGATCCTACAATTTTGCTTAGATCCTCGACAACTGAATTAAACCACCCTGCCATGTCTATTCTTCCCAGTCTGCGTCATCTTCATCTTCGTCTAGACCAAAATGCCCAATAATTGCATTTTTCATAGCCGAGTCAAACATGTTGATATTTGCTTGAATATCAGCAAGGTCGGCATTCTCATCAAAAATAGTAATGATTTGTTCTGCCGCCTGTAGCCTGTCTTTCTTGGTAATGTAATTTTTCATACCGTCCCAAATTTCTACTAGAAAATCTAAATCAGGATTCATTTGCCAACTCCTCTACAGTAGGTTCATCTACTAAAGTCTCATCGTCAACTAAATCACTAAAATCATCATGATAGTTTGCATCAGGTATTTGATTCCATTCATCCATTACTATTTGAAGTCTCTCTTCAGTCCACTGCTTTCTAAACTCTTTAATAACTTCGCCTGTAACAGGTGATGTATATTCTAGTTTATTACCAGTTTTTACAACGATTCCTTTTTGCTCAAGTAATTCTAAAATACCTGAGTAAGGATTCATGCCTGATTCATACGGAATTTTAATCTGTACACTTTCAAACGGTTTGCTGTAACGTGTTTTCACTACTTTACATGCCGCTCTAATACCTTGTACTGTCGATACTTTATTTCCGTCTTCGTCTTCTTTAAGTTTCAACTTCTTCATTGCTACTACAATACTTGAAGCATATACAAATCCTTGTCCACCTGATATCTTATCATCAGGGTCAAACATATCTTGCGATGCGTATGTATGGTTAGTTGCAACAAGTCCGATTGGATGTGGTGCTAGTTGGTTAACTGTATTTCTAACTAGGGCTGTTAATGCCTTAGGCTTTCTACCCATATCACCTTTCATGTCGCCTTTTTCAAACTGTGCAACATCGGTAGGTGTAAGCAACATTCCTAAACTATCCACTACGAATAGTAATTTAGGTTGCTCTGCATATGGTAGGTCACCATAGTTAGACTTATAGTCTTTTACAAAGTCACTAATTGTTTTTGCTACATCATCAATCATTGAGACGCCAATCTTCAATAATTTCTCAGGTGTTGTATCAACGCCTAATGCTTGTAGCCAATCTTCATCTAGTGCATTCTCACTATCAAATAATACTACTTGACAGCCTTGTTGTTGTGCATTACGCACTAAGTTACCTGAACAGATAAACGATTTACCTGAACCAGACTCTCCTGCAAATACACTTACTTTACCTAGAGGAACTCCCTTTTGGAAGTCCCCACTAATTAGGTAGTTAAGAGTGTAGTTACCAGTTGATATCCAATCCTGTGGATCATGAAAGCCAGCACTGATGCCAGCGATACTTTTCGTGATTCCTGTTCGGAACTTTGTTAAGTCAAATGGTTTCTGCATGTTGTACTCCTTAAGAACGGTTTCTAATCATGTTCAGAATGTCATCTGCACTAGGTTTTGCATCACTTTCTGCCGCAGGAGCCGCCGGGGCAACTGGTGCCACTGGTGC
>Ga0209709_10000188_pt1 | contig 60652 bp, 70 predicted proteins | sample ArcticOcean_MG_C_2_FD_187435 | JGI IMG/M metagenome (GOLD analysis project Ga0209709, IMG submission 187435) | Marine microbial communities from western Arctic Ocean - ArcticOcean_MG_CB4_136 (SPAdes) (version 2) | ecosystem: Environmental > Aquatic > Marine > Oceanic | place: Arctic Ocean... | reverse complement strand
AAGAGCTTAAATTAAAAAAAAAAAAAATAGCAATTGAGTATGAAGCTTACGGAATGACAGGACGTAACGCTTTAAAATTAAATAAATCTCTGGAAAATTATTGTGATGTTGAGGACCATTCAGAGCTAATTACACGGCATAGAGTTATTAAATCTAAAGAAGAAATTATTTATGTAAAAAAGGCTGCTGAACTAGCAGACAAAGCTCTTGATGAAGCGTGGAAATACACAAAAGCAGGCGCAGATGAATCAAAGATATTGGCTGAAATGCAAAGAAGTGTTTTAGAAGGAGGTGGAGACTACCCCGCTAATGAATATATAATAGGATCAGGACATAATGCTCTTCTTTGCAGATATCAATCTGAAAAAAGAGTTCTTTCTAACAAGGATCAATTAAGTATTGAATGGGCAGGAACTTATAAACATTATCATTCAGCAATGTTTAGGACAATTCCTATAGGAAAAGTTGATCCAAGACATATTAAAATGCATGAAGCATGTGTTGAAGCCCTAACTAACTGTGAAAAGAAATTAGTGCCAGGCAATAAAGTTGGGGAAGTATTTGATATTCATGCAAAAACTTTTGATAATCTTGGATACAATAAGTCAAGAATGAATGCTTGTGGCTATTCTTTAGGTTCAACATTTTCTCCAAATTGGATGGACTGGCCAATGCTTTACACGGGTAATCCTTATGTCATTGAACCGGGCAATGTCTTTTTTATGCATATGATACTTATGGACTCAGAAAATGAATTAGCTATGAATCTAGGAGAAACTTATCTGGTTACCGAAAATGGAAATGAAAGATTAGGTAAACAAAAACTCGACTTAGTTGTCTTATAGGAAAACAATTTCTAATATATTTCTATTCTTTATTTAAAAATAAACTCAACTCATCAGCAATCTTTATTGCTCCAACTTTTGATAAATGACGCATGTGTCAATAAAATTTTCATCATTTGAATTAAGTTTTTTTGAAATATCAAAAAAAATTATATTTTCATTAATTAATTCAGCTAAATAGTCTAGCTCTTCAAAAAAAGCTTTTAAAAAAGATAAATTTTAATACAAGTTAAGTATGGAAGACAAAAAAAACTTTGGATTTGGAACACAAATACGTAAGTCTCCTTACTTTAACTCTACTATAAAATGGGGAGCTACTGGTTTTTCTGTATACAACCATATGTACATACCTCGTGATTTTGGTAACCCAGAGCAAAATTTTTGGAATTTAGTAAATGAAGCAATTCTTTGTGATGTAGCCGTTGAACGGCAGGTCGAAATCACAGGGCCAGATGCAGCTAAATTCGTTCAATTATTAACTCCTAGAGATTTATCTAAAATTTCTGTTGGACAGTGCAAATATATCTTAATTGTAAATAATGAAGGAGGTATCTTAAATGATCCTGTTCTTTTGAGATTAGCTAAAAATCATTTTTGGTTATCTCTCGCAGATAGTGATATTTTATTATGGGCTCAAGGTGTTGCTGTAAATTCAGGATTAAATGTAAATGTAGTTGAACCAGATGTTTCTCCACTTCAATTACAAGGTCCTAACTCTGGAAAAATAATGGAAGCTTTATTTGGTAATAATATAAATGATCTTAAGTATTATTGGCTTCAAGAATTAGACTTGGGTGGTATTCCTTTAATTGTTTCAAGGACAGGCTGGTCAAGTGAATTAGGTTATGAACTTTATTTAAGAGATGGCTCAAAAGGTGAAGAACTTTGGGAAAAAATTATGTTAATTGGTAAAAAATTTGGATTAAAACCAGGACACACTTCTTCAATAAGACGTATTGAAGGTGGAATGTTATCTTATCATGCTGATGCTGATATAAAAACTAACCCTTATGAGCTTGGATTAGATCGTTTAGTAAGTCTAGATATTGAAGATAATTTTATAGGTAAAGATGCATTAAAAAAAATTTATAAAGATGGAATTAAACGTAAACAAGTTGGTATTATAATTGACTGTGAACCATTAAAGGCACCCAATACAACATTTTGGCCGATAATAAAAGATGACAAGATAGTGGGTAAAATTACTTCAGCCGTTTATTCACCAAGACTAAAAAAAAATATAGCACTTGCAATGGTTTCAATTAATAATAGTGCAATTGGGACGGATCTTGAAATTCAAATGTTTTCTAAAAAAAATAGAGGTACTATAGTTAATAAACCTTTTTATGATCCTAAAAAGAAAATAGCTAGTAGCTGAAAATGAAAATTTTATAATAATATAATGAAATCACGTGATTATATTGCTTTATATCTATTGGTGATAATCTTAACGATTGTTTCAGTAAATTTTATATATCGTTTATATTTTTAAATATTTAATATTTTTTATTTAAAAACCCAAAAAAAATATTTATTATATAAACTAAGATACTATAAAATGTGAACATTAGAATTTTTTGTTTAATTGTTTTTTCTTTCCAATTCATAGTAAACAAAACTGATTGAGGAACAAATAATAAGAAAACTCCAATTACAATTATTAATAGTGATAAAATTATAAATACATTCATAATATTTAAATTTCTGATTTGGCTCTAAAACGTTCATAAATTAATCTAGTAATAACACCAAAGTTTAAAAAGGGTTGAGGCGGAAGCCAAGTTGGTTTTTTTTGTAACTCAATAGTATTAATTTCATTGGTATGATTGTTGCTCGCTTTGATGGCTATTTGTTCACCAAACAAAGTGCCTACCCCTATTCCAGAACCATTATAGCAACCAGCTACAAATATATTATTGTCAATTTTTTCAAAAATTTGAGAACCATTCCTAGTCCTAGAAACTATGCCTGACCAACTTGATTTGATAATGTCACTAGGTAAACTTGGAAATCTTTTTTTTATTCCAAGTTTTTGATTAATAGATCTTTTCTTTAATTTAGAAAATGACATTTTAAATGGATTGTGAACTTCGGCAGTATTTCTAATCAAAATTCTTTTATCTCTTGTCATTCTAACCGTTGCACCCATTGGTCTTACGGGTAACAAGCCCCATTCATTAGGTTTACCTATAGAATTAAACTCATCTTCGGATAGTGATCTTGTCATGCTTGCTGTTAATGTTAGTGGAAAGTTATAATTAGATTTTATACCAAGTGATTTTAAAAAACCATTTGTACAAAAAATAATTTTCTTTGTAATAATATTATTATTTGCAAATTTACAATTAACTGTATCACCACTTTTATTCCATTCAATCAAGGGAGAATTTTCAAATAAATTAACATTGTCTGGCAATGTATCTATCATCGCCCTAACTAATTTTCCTGGATGTAATAAGATACCTCCTTTGGTATAAAGAGCCAAATTATAAAAACTTGTACCTATTTTATTTTTTAAATCACCTTTATTTAACAGATCGCATGTAAAATTTAATTTTTTTAATGTTTTAGAAAAATTAGTTAAAATTTTTTCATCTTCATTTCTGGATGAAGCAAAATATTTTCCTGATTCATTCCAATCACAGTCTACTTGATGCTGTTTAATAAATTTTTTAACAGCGTCTATACCTAGTTTATAAATATCAGTTTTTTTTTTATAATTTGAAAGTTCTTTATTTGATGTAAAGCCATCATTAAGAGTTGTATCAACTAAATAACCAGAATTTCTTCCACTAGCACCTTCTCCAGCTAATTGAGCGTCTACTATAATTATTTTTTGATTGGGATATATTTCTGAAAGTTTTCTAGCTGCGGACAGGCCAGTATACCCAGCGCCTATTATTAGCCAATTACATTCTTGATTACGTGATAATAGTTTTACATTATTTCTTGGTGATAAATCATTTATCCAACCACATGATTTATCATTAGTTATTTGCATAAATTAAATTTAATATAAATATTTTGTTAAATATGGATAAATAGTATCAGCAATTTTTTTTGAACCCTTGGGTGTGGTGTGAATTTGGTCATAAAAATCATGCACATCCATTTCTAAAATTTCATCCAATGGTATTAAATAAAAATTATTATCCTGAGCAAACTTTTTTAATTCTTCGTTAACAAAATATAAATTACTATCTTTAAGACCATTGTACATTAATTGTGTGATAAAAATTGGTTTATAATTATTATTATCAATTATATTCTCTAGCTTATTAAGTCTTAATTTAAATCTTTTTAATTGGATTAAGTTTTCCTCACTGGGTAATTTATATATTTTTTTTGCTTTAATATAATTATAATAGTCAAAATTTTTATAAAGCTTTAAGTTATCAAAATTATAAGACAGAGTATTTGTAGGATAATGCTTATTTTTAATAGTTTTAAACTTATCAATAGTAATGCTGTTATTCTTAACGTAATCTTTCAATTGGTCTAATTTTTTAAAACTTATTTTTTGGTCATAATGTTTTTCACCTTTATATCTATCATTGATACCCACATAAAATATTACATATTCTGGATTAAATTGAGGGATTTTAGGAAACCAAAACAAAAAGTCATTTACATATCCTTCAACAGTCTTTCCGTCCGTTGATGCGTTGTAAATTTTTTTTTGGCCATTAATTTTTTCAAATTTTTTATTTAACAATCCTACAATTGTTAAGTGTTCAGGAGTATATCTTTGATTGCCTGTGCTCCCACCTTCAAATACTACTTTAATATCTTTTGGATCCAATTCTTGACCTCTAAATCCCCAAAAATTCCTTTTATAAAAAAAATTATGCTCTTTTCCATAAAAATTAGCTTTTGTTTGCCAATTAATTCGTCTTTCTTTTCTCATATAAATACCAAAATTATTGTCTTTGAACCAGTAACCAAAAAAAACTTCAAAAATTAAAATTAGTATTATAAAAAAGATAAGATTATAGGAGGCAATTTTTATTAATCTCATAAAGTGTCGTTAAAAAAAATTTTAGAAAGCAATTTTTTTTTTAAGCAATTACTTATAACATTTGAAACTATACTGGACCCTTTTTCTGTAAAGTGACAATCATCTATTAAATATTTTGTATTTGGCTCAATATTTGATGAAAGGTCGCAAAAGTTTAATTCATTTTTTCTAATAATCTTTTCTAAATAATTATTATAAACTGACGATATGTGAATCATGCTATCTAGATCTAATGTAAAATCTTGATTTGGAGGCGTCATCCAAAACCTTTTTTTTAATTTTTCTGTTACATTGATATTATACCCTGTGGGCTGATTAACAAAAAAGCATTTATACTCGTTAGATTTACACTCTTTAATTATTAAGTTTATCCAATAATTATACTCTTCACTTACTTTTTTGGGTTTAAATTTCTTTTTAATGTTTTTTTCTAGAGAATTTGACATTGGTTTAAGCCAATCAACAAATCTTTGATCTGTGTTTTCAGAAAAATAATGATTCTTGCCATCTATAATTTCATTCTTAAGCACATTTGATGTTAATGTATTTTTAGCTACCTCTACTTTCTTTTTATTATTTTTAATTAATTTCCTATCAATTTGCTTTTTAATATTTTTAGCAACCTTAAATAAGGCTGAATTTGAAAAATCATATTTAATTTCAAAATAAGGAAAAATATGATCTTTATTATTAACTATATGATGATTCCAATCATTAACTCCAATTAAAAAAATTATAATATCTGGTTTATATTTTTTTATATTCTTAAGTGACACATAGTGGTGGTGAATCCGTAAACCAGCTAAACCCATATTAATTAGTTCAATCTTTTTAGATGTATAATTTGATAAATCTTTTGTTAATAAACTTGACCAAGTTTTATTATCATCAGTTCCATTTTCTTCAGTGGTGCTAGCTCCTAGGGTAAATAATCTAATCGAATTTGCACTCTTATTTAGGTATCTAATTTTTTTATTTGTTCTGTAGCCTTTATGATCAGTTGTAATAGTATGTTTGCCTTCCCACATTCCATCAAAAAATTCTGATTTATAATCTATTACCTCTGTATAATTTTGAAGTCTAAAAGGTACATCAAAAGTGTGTTGAAAAAACAAGGGAGTAGTAAATAGATTTAAAATAATGATTATAAAAATGTTAGTAGAAATAATTTTAAGTTTAGTCTTTTTTACAAAAAAAGTTAGAAAAATTATGATTATAAAAAAAACAAATAGACAAGAAACTAATATATTGGTTTCATATATCAGGGATTTTCTAAAGCTTAAAAATAGTAAAAAACTTAAAAAAAAAATTATTATATTTTTTAAAAAAGTAAATTTATTCATCTTTTAAATATTAAATTAAAATTCAGTATAAGTATTAATTAAAAGTAACTTCGTTTAAAATTTTATTCGCCAAAATTGAATTTCCATATTTTTTTAAATGTATATCATCGTCAATATAGATCAATTTTTTCCAATTAGTGTTATTTTTTTTTATATTTTCAAAATCTTTAAACAAATTAATAACTTTCTTGCATTGATGTTTTTTGCAAATTTTACTAGCATAATTCTCCCAATTAAAAATTTTCTGCCCGTGTATTAAATTTTCAGGCCATGGAAAAATTACAAGATATAGTTCGGTATTATTTATTTTTGCTAAATTAGAAATTTTACCAAAATATTGATCTATATACATTAATGATAAGTTAAAACTTTCATCCGTTAAAAATGTAGTATTTTCTTTATTAATTTTTTCATATGTAAAATTTGCAATGTCTGACTTTAATGCTGCATCTTCATTTTTATTGCCATTTATTAAAAAATTTTTCTTTATGCTTCTAAGAAAATTTCTAGTGTAAAATGTTAATAATCTAATACCCTTAAAGTTTGAGCCTTTAATCTTATCCCAACCATCAACTTCTTTAACGGCTCTGTGCGATTTAATTACTGGTGTTTCAAATGAATCAACATTATGCCACCTGAAAGAGGCATCAATTACATCCGTCATGTCTAAAGTTAAAAAAATATGTGTTGCTTTTTTATTCTTATTATAAAAATCTTCAATACTTTTAAGATACATTCTTATTCCATAACTTGGTACAGCCAAATTATAAATCTCATATTTACTTAAACTTCTTTCAATGATTCCAGAAAAAGAGTCTTCGTATTTTACACCGTATCCATATGTTTGAGAATCTCCTACAAAAAGTATATTTTTGTTAATATTTTTTCGTGATTTTCCAGAATACCTATATCCGTTCTCATCTGTATAAACATTATATGGTACTACTGTTTTTGAAGATTCTGTAGCTGTACAATTTTTTTTTAAATCATAATAATGATATTTTTTTTCGTTTGAAGTTAAGTTGTAAAATTGAAAACAATTATAGTTGATATCTTTTATGTTACCAAAATTACTATAAATTAAATCACCTAGAATTACGAAAAAAGAATAAGCAAAAACTAGAATAGAAATTTTTTTTATTTTATTCTTTATTTTAATCCAACTCAAATTCATTTGTGTAATCTTTTTTAAGCTGTGAGTTTTGTTCTTCTTTTTTTAGAAAACAATTTCCTATAACCAGATTATCTAATTCAGTACCCATAAAACAATTAAATGCATCTGTTGGAGTGTTAACAATCGGTTCACCTCTAACATTAAATGAGGTGTTTACTAAAACTGGAGAGTTAGTTTTTTCTTTAAATTTTTTTAATAATTCAAAATATTTTGGATTTGTTTCTTTGGACACTGTTTGAATTCTTGCAGAATAATCAACGTGAGTTACTGCTGGTATTTCAGATCTTTTTACATTTAACTTTTGTATTCCAAATAATTCATCTTCTACAACACTCATTTTAATAACTTTTTTAGGGTTAATATTGGCTACTAAAAGCATATAAGGACTTTTTGTTTGAATATCAAACCACTCCTTAACGTCTTCCTCCAAAATTGAAGGAGCAAATGGTCTAAAACTTTCCCTATATTTAACTTTTAAATTTAAATTTTTTTGCATTTCGGGCGATCGTGCATCACCTAAAATTGATCTTGCGCCGAGAGCTCTTGGTCCAAATTCCATTCTTCCTTGAAACCAACCAATAGCTTTTCCTTTTGATAAATTTTCTGCTGTTTTATCAATTAAACTATCATCTTCTAGCACTTCATATTTGGCACCAATATTTTTTAATTCATTTTCAATAGTACTTTGTGAATATTCAGGTCCTAAATATGAACCCTTCATATCATCGTTTGTATTTACTGTGCGTGTGTTTTTTTGTTCAATATGCCATAGTGCTAGAGCTGCACCTAATGAGCCACCTGCGTCTCCAGAAGCTGGTTGTATCCAAATATTATCAAAAATTTTTTCTTTAAGAATTTTTCCATTAGCAACACAGTTAAGTGCAACACCTCCTGCTAAACAAAGATTTGATAAGTTGTATTCTTTTTTTAATGATCTAGCTAATTTTACCATTACATCTTCTGTAACTTTTTGTATTGAAGCAGCAATATCCATATGAAATTGAGTAATTTCATTTTTTTTTGGGTCTCGTCTACTTTGACCAAATAAATTATCAAATTTTTTATTAGTCATTGTAAGTCCTGTTGCGTAATTAAAATAATCTTGTTTTAAATGGAAAGAACCGTCATCTTTTACATCTATAAGATTATTTGTAATTTTTTGCTCATAAACAGGTTTTCCATAAGGTGCTAAACCCATAAGTTTGTATTCGCCGCTATTTACTTTAAATCCAGCATAATAAGTAAAGGCTGAGTATAATAAGCCTAATGAATGTGGAAAATGAATTTCTTTTTTAATTTCAAGACTGTTATCACGTCCAATTGCAACTGTTGAAGTTGCCCACTCACCTACTCCATCTGCTGTAAGAACTATAGCTTCAGAAAATGGTGATGGAAAAAAAGCACTTGCAGCGTGACTTAAGTGGTGATCAGAAAACAATATTTTAGTTTCATCAATAAATTTATCATCATGTGCTTTAAGTTCGTTAAAAAGTTGTTTTTTTTGAAACAATTTATCACGAAGCCAAACAGGCATTGCTTTACAGAAAGACTTAAATCCTTTGGGAGCAAATGCTACATAAGTTTCAAGTAATCTCTCAAACTTCAAGAATGGTTTTTCATAAAATATAATTTGATCAACTTCACTGAGTTTTAAATTTGCAAACTTTAAAACAAATTCTATAGCATTGTATGGATAACTAGCATCATGTTTTATTCGTGTAAATCTCTCTTCTTGAGCGGCAGCAATAATTTCACCATCTATTAAAATAGATGCCGAACTATCGTGATAAAAAGCAGATATACCTAAAATTGATTTCATTTTAAAAAATTGTATAAATTAGTGGACCTATTGCTGAGCCCTGAGATAAAACAATTATAAAACCAAAAAGAGCAAGTGTGACTAAAATTGGTACTAACCAATACTTTTTTCTTACTTTTAAAAATCTCCAAAATTCTTTTAAAAATGCCATTTTATTAATTTGTTTTAAGAATATTTTTCTATCATATTTTAAGATACTTTCATCACTATAATGAAAGATTAGCTAAGATGATTTTTTTTTACCAATAAGTATAAACAGTCCACCATCGGAACCAAGTCCTGTAAAAATCATTGATATTTGATTCATTATTCTAGAATAATGATTACCCAGAGATTGTTTTTTAAACAAATCTTGGAAATCATTATCATTAAAATCACATGAAGGTACAGAATTTACATATTCAATATTGTTATTTTTAAACCAGTGCAAAACTTCATCTATTGTATGAAGACTTTCAACTGGATGTATATATTGATCTCTTATCCAAGCTTTTTGCTCCTCTTTGTCATTCTTTAAATTTCTTAATGTTGGGTCGAAAATTTTTAAAAAATTTTCTCCAAAAATCTTATAAAAAAACTTTCTTATTATAGTTCGAATTCTTCCTATCTTATTGTATAAACCAATTAATATATAACCCTCATCTTTTAATGATTTTGTTATTATTTGAAAAGCACTGTATGGATCTTTTGTGTGATGTAGTACACCACTACACCAAATAAAATCAAAAAAACTATCTTTTAAAACATCATCAAAAATATCTGCATTAACAAACTTAACATTTTGAATATCATTTTTTTTTGCAAAATCAGATGCTAAGTTTAAAGATTCTATTGTTGGATCAAGTCCAACAACATTATTATTTGTGCCAATAGAAAAATAATTTGAAATTTGTCCAGTACCACACCCTACCTCTAAAACATTTTTGTTATAGCCTATAAACTTTTTAAATTGTGAGGTCAGGATATTTCGATCTCCTTTACTTAAAATTGTACCTTTGTTGTCTTTAGTTTTATAGTTGGGAAAAGGACTATCTTTATAAAAATTTGTTACTTTTTTTGTTACTTGATCTTTTATCTCAAAAGTAAAAATATTTTCTTTAAGTGTAAGTTTTTTTTTTAAATATTCACCCATCTTTTATAAAAAAAAAAATTTAAAAAAGGACATAAATAAATGGTGCAATAGCTGAACCTTGGCTTAAAATTATAAGTCCACCAAAAATACATAGAAAAAATAAGATAGGTAATAACCAAAATTTTTTTCTTATTCTTAAAAAATTCCAAAACTCTTTTAAAAAGCTCATAATTAAAATTGATCTTCCATTCTACTTTTTGGGCCAGATTTTTCAATCCAATAAGACTTAGAATTGTTTCTTTTCAAATTTAAAACATCTTTTCCAAATAGCTTCATCAGCAATGAAATTGGCGTTACTACTAAAAAAAATACTAAACCCATTACTATCGGTGAAACAAAGCTGCCTAATAAAATTCCAAATCTAAACCAAATTTTATTTAATGGTGTTAGAATATTTGAATTAATCAAGCCCAATATTAAAAAAAATAAACTAATAATTAATGACCATACTCTTATTTCTTTATCATTAATTAATGGATAAATTGAAATTAATAAAAATACTACAAAAAATACAATTCCAAAACTTCTGTTTGAGCTTATTTTTATATTATTGTTTTTCAAAAGTTAAATTAATGAAGGTTGTTTCTTCATATCCTCTTTTTTAATACCTGCTACTTTAACTGGTTTTTTCATTGCATCTCTTCTGAAAGGTTCACCAAGCTCTTGATTAAGAATTACCTCAATAAATGTGGTAATTCCGTTCTTTTGATCTTCACAAGATTGCTTAATAGCATTTGTTGTTTCTTCCATTGTTCTAACCTCAACACCTTTTAAACCACAAGCCACAGCAACCTTTGCATAACTCAATTCTGGATCAAGTTCAGTGCCAACAAAATTATCATCAAACCATAATGTTGTATTTCTTTTTTCTGCTCCCCATTGGTAGTTTCTAAAAATTACCATTGAAATGGCAGGCCATTCTTCTCTTGCGCAAGAGCTCATTTCGTTCATACTTATCCCAAATGCTCCATCACCAGCAAAACCAATAACTGGAGTGTCTGGACAACCAATTTTTGCTCCAAGGATTGATGGAAATCCATATCCGCAAGGACCAAACAATCCTGGAGCCAAATATTTTCTTCCTTTTTCAAAAGTTGGGTAAGCATTACCAATTGCACAATTGTTTCCAATATCACTTGAAATAATTACACCTTCAGGCATACCTGCTTGGATTGCTCTCCAAGCTTGCCTAGGTGACATTCTATCTGAATCTCTTTCTCTTGCTTCTTTATTCCAAACTGTACCTTTGTCATCATCTTCATGATCTAAGCTTGATAGTTTTTGTAGCCAAGCAGATTTAGTTTGGTGAATGATATCTTTTCTTTTTTGTCTATCAATATCTCCTGCAGTTGAGGAAAGTTGAGCTAAAATTTGTTGAGAAACCAATTTTGCATCTCCACAAATTCCAACTGACACTTTTTTAGTTAAGCCAATTCTATCTGAATTCATATCAACTTGAATTATGCTTGCTTCTTTTGGCCAATAATCCATTCCATAACCAGGTAAAGTTGAAAAAGGGTTCAACCTTGTGCCAAGTGCAAGAACAACATCAGCTTTTTGAATTAATTCCATTCCTGCTTTTGACCCATTGTAGCCTAATGGTCCCGCAGCTAAAGGGTGGCTGCCTGGAAAACTATCATTATGTTGATATCCAGAGCACACAGGTGCATCTAATTTTTCTGCTAATTTTTTACAATCTTCAATCGCTCCTCCAATTACAACGCCAGCACCAGATAAAATTACTGGAAATTTAGCATTAGATAATAAATTTGCTGCTTTTTTAATTGCATCTACCCCACCCGCTTGTCTTTCTAGCCTTACAATTGGGGGAAGATCAATATCAATGACCTGTGTCCAGTAATCTCTTGGAACATTTATTTGTGCAGGAGCCGATCCTCTAATTGCTTTTTCAATTACTCTATTTAATACTTCTGCCATTCTTGAGGGGTCTCTAACTTCTTCTTGATAACAAACCATATCTTTAAATAAATTCATTTGTTCTACCTCTTGAAATCCTCCTTGACCCATAGTTTTATTTGCAGCTTGAGGTGTAACTAAAAGTAACGGTGTATGATTCCAGTAAGCAGTTTTAATTGGTGTAACTAATCCAGTAATTCCTGGGCCATTTTGAGCGATAACCATTGACATCTTGCCAGTAGCTCTTGTGTAACCATCGGCAATTAAACCACCATTAGTTTCGTGTGCTACATCCCAAAATGTTATACCAGCATCTGGAAAAATATCTGAGATAGGCATAAAAGCTGAGCCAATTATTCCAAACGAATGTTCTATTCCATGCATTTGCAAAACTTTTACAAAGGCTTCTTCTGTAGTCATTTTTGTCATAATAATTAGACCTTTCTTGCTGTAATTATTTAAAATTCTATAATTTAATTTGTTAATTTAGAGGATTAATATATAAGATTTACAAAATTTCAAACAAACAAATCGACACAATTATGACTACAGATATTATAATTCATGATGAAAAAGACAACGTGGGAGTAGTTGTTATTGATAAAATCACTCCAAACCAAGATTGTTCTTGCTGGATTATGGAAAATGATAAAACTATTAAAATTCAATCAATTAACGAAATTCAACTAGGTCATAAAATAGCAATGATTGATTTGAATGAAGGTGATACAATCCTAAAATACGGTCATGACATAGGAAAAGTAGTAAAATCAATTAAAAAGGGTGAACATGTTCATGTTCATAATGTTAAAACTAAGAAGTGGTAAAAAATATGGAAATTCCAAAAAGTTTTTTAGGTTATAAAAGAGAAAATGGCAGAGCCGGTACAAGGAATCATGTTATCATTCTACCAGTAGATGATATTTCAAATGCTTGTGCTGAAGCTGTAGCTAACAACATCAAGGGTACTATGGCACTTCCACACTCTTACGGAAGGCTTCAATTTGGAGCTGATCTAGAATTACATTTTAGAACTATGATAGGGACAGGAAGCAATCCAAATGTTGCTGCTGTTATTGTTATTGGAATTGAGCCAAAATGGACAAAAAAAATTGTAGATGGAATTGCTAAAACTGGAAAACCTGTTGAAGGCTTTCATATTGAACGAACTGGAGATATTGGAACAGTTATGAAGGCTTCTAAAAAAGCTCAAGAATATGTTATGTGGGCTTCAGAAAAACAAAGAGAAGAATGTCCAATGAGTGATCTATGGATATCGGTAAAATGTGGAGAGTCTGATACCACTTCTGGATTGGCTGCCAACCCTACTGTTGGAAATTTAATGGATAAATTAGAACCTATGGGTGTTCATTTATGTTTTGGTGAAACATCAGAATTAACAGGTGCTGAAAAAGTTTGTGCAACAAGAGGTGCAACAAAAGAAGCTTCGGAAAAATTTATGAAAACTTGGAGCTCTTATAATGATTTTATTTTAAAAGAAGCAACAGATGATCTTTCTGAAAGTCAACCAACTGCAGGTAATATTGCAGGTGGTTTAACAACTATTGAAGAAAAAGCATTTGGAAATTTTCAAAAAATTGGTAATTGTAAATTTGTAGATGTGCTAGAACCAGCAGAAGAACCAAAAAAAGGTAAGGGTTTATACTTCATGGACACTTCTTCAGCAGCAGCTGAATGTGTAACGCTTCAAGCGGCAGCAGGTTTTAATATTCACTTATTCCCAACTGGACAAGGAAATATTGTTGGCAATCCAATTGAACCAGTTATAAAATTAACTGCCAATCCTTTGACTGTTAAAGGAATGGGAGAGCATATAGATTGCGATGTTTCAAAAATTCTTTCTAGAGAAATGAATATGTCCGAAGCAGGAGATGAATTAATCAAAACTACTATGCGAGTTGCAAATGGTAGGCTAACTTGTGCTGAAGCTTTGGGCCATAAAGAGTTTGTTATGACTAAACTCTATAGAAGTGCTTAATCAATAAGAATATCTAATGATACAAAAAAAATACTTGGTTATTATACCGGGTATAATTCTCACTTTTGTCCTTTATACTCTGTCACAAGGTTTTAATAATATAATTGGTATTGAGCTTTTAGGTTATGAAAAAAGTCCCATATCTACCGCAATGATAGCTATCTTGGTTGGTATTTTTTTTGGTAATGTTTTTAAAGTAAGAGACAATTTTAGAAAAGGTTTAGATTTTACAAAAGAATATATACTAAAACTTGGAATTATCTGTCTTGGTATCCAACTAAAACCGTTTGAATTTTTAGAATTTGGAAAAATTGCAATACCTCTTATAATTATCTGTATCATCAGTGTTTTGATTGTAATTAAATTATTAATTAAAAAACTAAAGATACCAACAAGAATGGCTTATTTAATTTCAATTGGAAGCACAGTCTGTGGAACAACAGCAATAATGGCAACGGCACCCGTGATTAAAGCTAATAAAAATGAAGTATCGTATGCAATAGCTAATATTACTCTTTTTGGAATACTGTCGATGTTGATTTATCCATATTTTGCTAATATTTATTTCGATGGAGATCCACTATTGATTGGGTTATTTTTAGGCACATCTATACATGAAACTTCACAAGTTGCAGCAGCTGGACTTATTTATGATCAACAATTCAACAGTCCTGAAACATTAAATATTGCAACAATTACAAAGCTTATAAGAAATACTTTCTTAGTTATTATGATTCCTCTTTTTGCTTTTTTATATAACAGGGGTAAGTCTAAAAAGAAAAATTATTCTATAATAAATATATTCCCTTATTTTGTTTTGGGGTTTATTGGAATGATAATTTTAAGAAATATAGGTGATCAGTTTTTTATGAATATTTCTAATAGTAATTGGGAAAACACTATCGAGATAATCAAATTATCTTCAAAAGTATTTTTAACAATGGCCATGGCTGCTATTGGATTATCTACCAATTTAAAAGAAATAAAATCAATGGGCTTCAAACCCTTTTTAGTAGGCTTTATTGGCATGATTACCGTTGGATTAGTTAGTATTGTTGCAATGAAGTCTTTTATAAATTTAATATTATAATGATCTAATCGAAGAGTAAATCTTGGCTTTTTCTGTTTGTCCAATGCTTCTGTAAACTTCTTTATTGCCTTTATAGGCAACAATAGTAGTCCAAAATTCAATATTTAAAAATTTAGCTATGTCTTTATTCTTTAGCTGTTCAAAACTTAAAAAAACAACATTCTTAAAATCTTTTTCTGCTTGATCTAAAATCTTAACTTGCTGAGCGCAAGTGTAACAAGTTTTATTCCAAGAATTGATTACTACAATTTTTCCATCACTTTGGGCTTTGTTAAAAGCTTCAATTGAAAAAGTAGTATTTTTATCCACTGCAAAAGCATTGAAAGAAAAAAGTGTAAATATAATGATAAATATTTTTGTCATTACTTAATCTTAAAATATTTTTTCCTTAAGTTCGAGAAAAATCTTCTAATAAATGCAGCTCCAATTCCTAGGGAAAAAGCAAAAATAATCGAAAATAATCCATATAAAAATGGAACATCTTCTGAAAGATTTTTTATAAACATTGATAAAGGATTTAAATCATTTTTATCGATTTTGACCACTTCGTTAACTAATTTTTCAGCAAAAAATGAATCATACGCTATTGCAATACCAACAACCAATAAAAGAATTGCTAATAAAGTTTTCAAATTAGTGCTGTCAACCGACTCACCTATTTTTTGACCAATTTGAACTCCAACAATTGATCCTGTAACTAACAAAAAAACTAGAATTAAATCAATTGAACCATAGTTAAAAGCATGGAGAAAGGTTACGATCAAGCTCACAAAAATAGTTACAAATAAAGATGTTCCTGGAATCAGTCTTGTTGGCATTCCAATTATATAAATCATTGCAGGTACTAAAATAAAAGCACCTCCAATACCCATTATTGCTGCTATAAAGCCAACTATTAAACCAATTATAATAGGTGTGAAAGCACTTTCATATAGTTTTGATTTTTTAAATCTCATTCTTAATGGAAGACCATGTATCCAATAATGAACATGTAATTTTTTTTTAGTGAAAATTTTTTTTCTAACTTTGTCTATTTCTCCTAGACCCTCAACTAACATTGCTGTGCCTATTATTGCGAGTATGTACATATATGCTAATGAAATAACTATATCAATTTTGCCAATGTCTTTGAAATATGTAAAAGTGAAAATTCCAATAATGGTTCCAATTGCTCCTCCTATCACAATCATTAAACCCATCTTATAATCTAAAGTATCTTTTAAATAGTGAGTGGTTGATCCAGATACTGATGTCGCTAAAATATTATTGGCTTCATTTGCAACAGCATAAGTGGGAGGTACACCTAAAAAAATTAAAAAAGGAGTCATTAAAAAACCACCGCCAACTCCAAATAATCCTGACAATACTCCAACTATTCCACTTAAAATAAATATCGCTAATATATTTACTGATACTTCTGCTATAGGAAGAAAAACTTCCATAAATTTTTACCTTACACTTATAAATTTGTTACTATCTAAATATTCCTCAAAATTATTATTGTCAATAAATAGATTGGTTTAAAAAAAGATTGATTAAGCTTAATTAAATGTAACTAATGTGCTTACTAAAATTATTCCCCAATAAGCAGAAAGTCCTAAAAATATACTTGTTTTTAATTTATTTTTTTTGATTTCTGAACGTAAATTTCTAATTATGTTTGGCATTAATAACCCTAATTAACATGGGCTTAATATTTGTCAAATGATTACTTAAAAAATATAAAAATATTTGCCAATCAATCTTTTTAAAAATTAATAAATAGTAGCACCAAAAACTTTGATTTCGTCACCTTCAAGTCCAAGAACCAAACGACCTAAAAACTCTCCAGATATCTCTTTACTCCTCTGCTTAAATAAAACGGTAATATTAACACCCCTTCTTAGACATCCAAAGGGCTCATAATCTTCGGATAAACTTGTTAATAATTTGTTATTAGACCACTGCTTCCCAAGCTCTACTTCATTAGCACCAAATAGCATCTGAGTTCCAAAATCTTTAGTAAAACCACCATAATCTTTCATATTTGAACTTTTTACCAAGTTATTCCAGATAGGTTTTGCTATCTCTATAATTTCATCGTCAGTCTTCTCTAGAATGTTCATGCGTTATTTTTAAGAAGCTTTTTTCTTCTCGTTCTCATCAACTATATGATACACCGGCACCTTTTCTAGGCTAAATTTACCAGTTTTAGGATCACGTCTAGAAACTGTTAAACAATGCCAGTTGTCATCATCTAGCTTCATATGATCTCCTCTATAATAGTATCCTGGCCAACGAGTTTCTTCTCTAAACATTGTGTGCTCAGTTACACACTGAGAAGTTAAAGCTCTATGTTTTAGTTCCCAGGCTCTCATAAGTTGGTGTAAATCTTCAGCACCAACTTTTTCCAAATCTTCTTCTAGCCAAGCTAATAACTCTAAACCTCTTTTTAACATGTTTGCATTTGTCATATAATTAGTGGCAATTCCACCTACATATTCATCCATAATTCTTTGAAGACGTTGAAGGCCTTGTATTGGAGAAATATAGCTAGGAGAAACAGTTCCACCTGTAATTTCATTTTGAGCCACGGTGTAGGTTTCTAAAGGTTTGTATACAGCTTCTTTAAAGTTATTACACTGCTTGTCGGTAACTTTAATACCCTCAGCTTTTTGGTCCTGTATATACTTAACTGCAGCTTTTGCTGCTAAACGACCCTCTGTAAAAGACCCAGATGAAAATTTATGTGCACTTCCACCCACTGTATCTCCAGCTCCAAAAAGTCCATCAACAGTTAACATTCTATTATAACCCCAAAAATATTCTGGAGGAGAAAGATCTTCAGGTCCACTAACCCACGCCCCTGAACAGGTAGCATGAGAGCCCATAACATAAGGTTCAGATGTAGTTAATTCAGGATTTGTATATTTTGGATCAATATTTTGTGAAGCCCAAACAACAGCTTGACCAACAGTCATACCTAAAAAATTTTCCCAGCCAACTGTTTCTAAGTGTGGATCTTGGAAAGCTTCAGTAGTTACCATATGAATTGGCCCACCACCTGCCATAGTTTCTTGAATAAATGCATGATTTCTTAAGCATGTAGGAGTTGGATGATGATCTATGTATTCACCAACAAGTTCTTTTGTTTGATCGTACCATTTTTTTTCATAATTTTCACCATTAGCATTTTGAGTATAAGTTTTAAGATGCAAGAAATATGCTCCCACCGGACCATAACCATCTTTAAATCTGCACAACACAATTCTATTTTCCATTTGGGTCATTTTAGCTCCAACAGCAATAGGTAATGCATAAGCAGAGCCATTACTCCAAGGTGCATACCAAGTTCTTCCCATTCCTTCGCCAACAGCTCTTGGTTTAAAAATATGAGAAGCTCCACCTGCCGCAACAATTACAGTTTTTGCCCTAAATACATGGAAGTGTCCAGTTCTCATATTAAAACCCACTGCTCCACCTATTCTATTTTCTTTTTCCTCATCCATTAAAAGGTGAGTAATCATTATTCTATTATAAATTTTATCAGCAGATTTTTTAGCTGCTTCAGCAACTATTGGCTTGTAACTTTCACCGTGAATCATAATCTGCCATTTACCTTCTCTAAGATATCGACCAGTTTTTTCATTTTTCATCATTGGTAAGCCCCACTCATCAAACATATGAACCGTTGAGTCTACATGACGAGCCATGTCATAACCTAAGTCTTCTCTAACCATTCCCATTAAGTCATTACGTGCATATCTCACATGATCCTCAGGTTGATTTTCACCCCATTGCATACCCATATAACAATTAATAGCATACAGACCTTGTGCAACTGCTCCACTTCTATCTATATTTGCTTTTTCTACACAAATAATTTTTAGGTCTCTACCCCAGTGTCTAGCTTCAAAAGTAGCACCTGTACCAGCCATACCTCCACCAACTACAAGTACATCGCAATCTTCGTAATGTGTTTTATGACTTGCCATTAGTAGTAAACTCCTTTTTTAAATGAATCTTTTGGAACTGCTGGCAATTCACCATCAATATTCAAACCTTCTGGTTCGGTGTAAAGTCTTTGTGAGTTAATTTCTTCTTGGTTAGGTTTATCAGCTTCTGCTAATTTAGGAATAAACTCTCCCCATGGTTTTGTTGTAATTGGAGATACAAAATCTTTTGTAGTTCCGTTTCTAAATTTAATTTTCCAAGAAATAGTTCCTTTTTCTTCTTCACGTCTAACTCTAACGCTGTGACCCATTGGAGCAAAGTCTGCATAACCACGAACATCAATTGCATGGTTAGGACAAGCTTTTACACAAGAATAACATTCCCAACAAAAATTTGGCTCAATATTAACTGCTCTTCTAATATTTTCATCAATGTGCATAATATCAGATGGACAAATATCCACACAGTGACCACATCCGTCACATCTAGTCATGTATACAAAAGTTGACATATTATACTACCTCTTTCTATTTAATAATGTTTTGGTTGTTCTCGTTTAATTCCTAATCCAAATTGTTTTGGAGCTTCTGCCAATGGAGGAAGATTGTCTCTAGACCCATCTGCTTCAGCTAAATTTTTTTGTATTGCTGCACCTGGTTTATAAAACATATGCGCGAATTTAGACCAATATACACCACCAAACAGAGCAAGATTTGAAATAATATATAGAATTAGAAATACTTTATCATCCCATCTATTTTCTAAATTAAGTGATTGAGTATAAGACCAAGCTAAACCGGTTGTTGCACACGCTAATAATGTTAAGACAAATAAATCAGCTTTAATAATTCTATACCATGGGTGAGCTTCCGCTAGAACGTCTACTCTTAAAAATAGCCAAAACCAATAACCACCTATACAAGTCATAATGGCTCCTATATGCCACATCATCGGCCATAGAGTAGGTGTTTCTACATCAATTGATGTGTAACAAAAAATCATTACCACAGAAGCAATCCAAAACAAAATAGTTCCCCACATTCCTAAAACATGGGCAACTCTTCTTTTTCCCGCTCCAAGCTCTGCAGTTGTTGCAATATCATGAACTACTGTTTTTGCTATTATTGCAGCTCTTTCGCCAGCTCCTAGTTTCTTTTCAGCTGATAATTTTGCTTTTTTTGCATTTCTAAAGAAATAAGTAAGATTTTTATGATGTATCATTTGTATAACAGTCCCAAAAAATATTAGCAGCAGCATAAACAAGACAAAACCTTGAATAAAAACTGAGGGAATATTTTCAGCAAGTGCAGAGAATGGATTGGTCGACATCATATTATTTACTCTTTGTAATAGAATCTCAATTTATTTCAGATCTTTCTAATATAGTTAAAATAATAGATCAACTGTTATATATGGGGCTTTTTATCATTTTATGAATACAACTTATACTTTACGAATATAATGTTGTTTAAGAGGTATCACAGATCTAACACCACCTTGTGGATTTTCAACATCACCTTCACGTCTTGGAATTAAATGAATGTGACAGTGCATTATAGATTGACCTGCAGCTTTCCCAGAATTCGTTCCAATATTAAATCCTTTAACAGAGGTATCTTTGGTTTCAATTTCCTTTTTCATTTTTTTTATAAGTTGATCGCAGGCAAGAATTTCTTCTGCAGTTAAATCAAAATAATCTTTAACGTGCCGTTTAGGGATAATTAAACAATGTTGATCTGCTACGGGATAGGGATCATAATTTGCATATGCCAATAGATTCTCACTGGTTAATTGGTTTTTTTTAATGATACAAAACAAACAAGGATTATTAGGATCTTTCATATTATTTATAAATAGAGCACCTATTTATTTCCGTCTTGTAAAAATTTAACAAAATTTTATAAAACTTTAAACTTTTTCTCTTCCATTTGATATCTTTAACAGTCTCTACTGAGGTAACACCCTTTCCTGAGCCTATAAGTAATATTTCATCATAATCAGATAAAGTATCAATTAAAATCTCTTTATTGTAAATTTTACTTAATTTTTCTTTAAAAAAATCATAAGTAACACCTTTGTAGATATTTTTTGAAGGAGAATATATCTTATTTTTTTTTATAAAAAATATATTTGAGGTTCCACTTTCAAGTATTTTTTTTTGAAAACATAAACCTATATCTGAAGTAGTATTATTCATTTTAGACAAATATTTTAATATCAATTTATATTTTAAATTTTTAAGCTCTGGATCAATTCTTTTGTATCTTATTAAATTTAAATTAAAATTTAATTTTGGAGTTTTTCTTTCTCTAAAAGAAATAGAAATTATCTTTTTATTTACAGCAACTCTAAGAAGGTGATTGTAGGATTTTTTTTTATCAATATTTAATTTAATCAATCTAAGAATATCTTTTTCAATATTAACTCTATGTAGTTTATAAATTTTTAATGATCTAATTAAATTTTTAATATGTTTTTTGTAAAAAAGAATTTTAACTGGTTTTCCTAAAATCCGCATTGTCGTGAACACACCTTTGTCCCCCCAAAGATCTTTAAATTTAGTTTCTTTGAGTTCTTTATGCTGATAAGATTTTTTTAATAAGTAAGTTACCATTTTCAGTTAAAAAAGACTCTGGGTGAAATTGAAATCCATAAATTTTATCTTTATTATTTTCTATTGCCATTGCAACATTTGAAATAGCACACCTCATAGTAATTTCAAAATTTTTTGCTTTAAATGGTTCTTTTAATTTGAGTGAGTGATATCTGCCTACCGTAAATTTTTGATTTTTTTTAAATAATGAGTTGTTGCTAACTACTTTTACATCTGACTGAAAACCATGATATATTTTATTTTGTTCAACAATTCTTTCTTTTTCACTATAAAGTATTTGTTGAAATCCAAGACATATACCAATAATTTTTTTTTTTTTTTTTTGTATTTATTATAAATTTTTGTGCTCATAGGGTAATCTTTTGGTGATCCAGGTCCAGGTGAAAAAACTATTACGTCTGCATTTTCTAATTTTTTCTGATTAATCTTATCAAAATTCTCACATTCAACTTTATCAAAATTTGAAAATTGATGAACTACATTATGTGTAAATGAGTCTTGGTGGTCAATTATATAAATCATTTATATAAATCCATTAATGCTTTAGCTTTAATATAGTTTTCATCAAATTCATGTTTGGCATTGCTGTCAATTACCACTCCAGAGGCAACAGAAATCTCTGAATTGTTTTTATAATTTAAAATGGATCTAATAATTATATTAAATCTCATGTCTCCATTAAATTTAATATAACCAAAACTACCTGTGTAAATATTTCTACTTTCTTTTTCTTGAGCATTTAACAAATTAAGTGTGCTAATTTTAGGGCATCCAATAACAGAACCACCAGGCATCATTGCTTTTATGATATCTAATGAAGAAATATTCTTTTTGAGTCTACCTCCAATTAAACTTACATAGTGATAAAGATCTTTATATTCTTCAACTATTTTCTTTTTAATAATCTTTACAGATCCTACTTTACAAACTCTAGAAAGGTCACTTCTTTCCATATCTACAATCATATTATGTTCTTTGCTTTCTTTAATATTTTTTTTAAAAAATGCTTGGGCTTTTATTCTATTAAGTTTCTTAGTTTTCTTTAATGTACCTGCAATAGGTTTTGTAGTTAAGAGATCTTTTTTTTTATTTATTAAATTTTCAGGTGAACAGCTAATTATTGAATAGTCTTTATCTTTAATCATAAAGGCTTCAGGAGCCATATTGCTTTTAACAAGTCTACAAAAAAAATCTAAAGCATCTATTTCTGCTTTGTTACTATATTTTGTGCAGATTTTTATTTGATAAGTTTCACCAGATTTTATTTTCTTCTTAAATTTATCAAAAATGACTTTATAAGAAGATTTATTTATATTTATCTTAAATAACTTATTGGTCTTAACTATTCCTAAATTTTTATAATTTAATTTATTTGGAAGTTTTTTTTTAGTTTCTGGTTTATAAAAAATGCCCTTTGGAAATTTTAGACCTTTTTGATTCTTTACTTTAATACCTATTAAATTGTTTAAAATTTCATAACCAAAAAACCCAATAAACAAATCTGTTTCTTTTTTTTTAGATTTTAATTTACCACTCTTATTAATAAATCCTTCTATATTGTCATTTGTTAAAATGATTTTTTTTGAGAAATCCGTGTATAAATCAAATCCTTTATTCGACCTATAAATAATAAAAGGTTTTTTTGAGTTGTTTAGGTCCTCTAGGTAATTTCTCTTAATCAATTTACTATTCTGTTTTTAATCTTAAGACTGCTTGTTCCTTAATTGGTAAATGTATTATTGCTGCAAAAACAGATAATGCAATTGCTAAATACCAGGCATAATCATATGAACCATACAAGTCATGAAATAAACCTCCTAAAAATGCACCAAAGAAAGAACCTACTTGGTGGCTTAAGAAAACTATTCCATATAATACACCCAGATATTTTGTTCCAAAAATATGAGCAACTATACCGCTTGTTGCTGGCACCGTTGATAACCATAAAAATCCAAAACTTGCTCCAAAGATAAATGCATTAATGTTGCTAGCCGGTAAAAAGATAAATAAGATTATTGAAATACCTCTTAAGAAATAAATAAAACTTAAAATAATTTTTTTACTGATTTTTGTTGAAAGGTAGCCACTTAAAAGAGAACCAAATATATTAAATAAGCCAATTAAAGATAAAATTGCAGCAGCAGTCCAACTTTCTAGGCCTCTATCAATTACATATTTTGGAACATGGGTTCCAACTAGTGTTATATGAAAGCCACACACAAAGAAGCCAGCTGTGAGCAGTATATAACTTTTGTTTTTAAAGGCCTCAGTTAAAGCTTCAAAGGTACTTTGATTATTAGGTTTTTCTATGGATTGAGCTACAGACGGCGATCTAACAAAAAAAGCCACCATAAACCCAATAAATAAGAAAATCATAAATATAAACAATGTGTCTATCCAACCATTTTTAATCAAAGAATAACTTGTGTAAAGTGGAGATATAAAATACCCAAAAGAACCAACGGCCGTTACAATGCTCATTGCTATTGTTCTGTTTGATAGTGGAAAATGTTTTCCAACTATAGCCATTGGAATACTTATTGCAGTACCACCCAAACCTATTCCAATTAAAATTCCTAAATCTAATTGAAAAAAAAGTCCAGTATTTGGCCCCGAATATAGAAAATAAATTCCTAATATAAAAAATATAAAAGCCAGGCAAATTGCTTTATGTCCTCCATATTTATCTGCAATTGCTCCAAATATAGGTCCTGTTAATCCCCACATTAACATTTGAATACCGATAGCTAAGCCTGATTGTGTAATCGAAATATTTAAATCATTTTTAAAATCCATAAAAAATAGACCAAAAGTTTGCCTAACGCCTAGTGAGATTAGAACAACTATGCAAGCTGCAATCAAAGTAATTAAGGCTGTCTTATCTTTTATAAATTTTTCAGAACTCATTTAATAAACTTAAGAGACTTTTTTAAATCTGCAATGAGATCTTTTGAGTCCTCTAAACCAATATGAAGTCTTACTAAATGCTCATCTTTTGCCAATTCTAAATATTGTCTATTACCTTGCTCACGCTTATCTTGATATAAAGCTAAACTTTCAAAGCCACCCCAGCTGTAACCATAGCCAAATAATTTTAACGAATTAACAAATTTAATTACTGAGTTTTTATTTTTTGATTTAATTTTAAGACCCATTAAACCAGATGCACCTGAATAATATTTCTTCCACATTTTAAAATTAAAAGAATCTTTTTTATGTGGGTATAGAAGTTTTATACTTTTATATTTAGATAAAAAATTCGCTACTTCTTTTGAGCTTTTTTCATGTTTATCTAGACGAATATCCAGAGTTCTTAAACCTCTTGTTATTAAATATGCATCATCTGGACCCAATCTTAGACCTGTAATCTTATTTGTTTTATCAACATCTTTAAAAATTTTTTTATTTACTGCAAGACTTCCTCCCATTACATCTGAATGTCCTGAGTAATATTTGGTAGCTGATACAATTGACATATCAAAACCTAACTTAATAGGTTTAAAATAATATGGAGTACCCCATGTATTATCTATAGCTGTTAAGATTTTATTTTTTTTTGCAATTGATATTATTTTGTCCAAATCTTGAAAATCAAAAGAATTACTGCCTGGGTTTTCAACAAATATTAATTTTGTTTTTTTTGTAATTTTTTTTTCTAAAGTTTTTAAATCGTGTGGATTATAAAAAGTTGTTTTAATATTAAACTCTTTTAAAAAATCTTGAGTTAATAACCTTGTTGGTGAGTATGTTGGATCAGCAACAATAATTTCATCTCCTGGTCTTACAACGCTAAAGATTGCCAAAAAAACAGCACCAAATCCAGTTGGTGTTAAAAATACATGATAACTCTCTTCCATTTTTTTTAATATTTGAGAAAGGGTATGAGTGGTAGAGGTGCCTTGCCTTCCATAATCAAAATGACCACCTATAGGGTTTTTTTTAGCCTTATCCTGCATTCTTCTAATATCATGCATGGATTTAAAAATTATTGTAGATGCTCTTACTACAGGGGGATTAACTGACTGATTATGGTAATCTTTTGCCGTATGTTTCAAAAAAGTCTTGAAGTTTTTAGTCATAAAAAATTTGATAAGTTCAATTGAGAATGCTATATCCGTGCCACAACGTCAATAAAATTATAAAAAATAGGAAAATATGGGATACCCAAAAAAACATAGAGGCCGTAGAAAACAAGGCTCTAAAAAAAGAAGAGCTAAAAGAAAAAATAAGAAAAAGTAAATCTACCACATAAGAAATATGATGTTACCAGTATTTATCAAAAGACTAAGGGTGAATGCATTCTTGCTATTTCTAATACCTTCATTAGCCATAATTGGTTCTTTGTTAATACATAATTATTTAATCTCATTTAAATTTTCTAAAGCAACGTTAATTTATGATGTAGTGAAAGATATTCCAGGTAATGAATATAATGTTAATTGTGACGAAAGTAATAACCACTGCATATCTAAAAATAGTTATAAATTACATGAAGATTTTATACATTTATATTCACAACCTACTAAAAAATTGGATAATTGTTTTGCTAATACATTGGTAACTAAATTTATTGTTGATGGTAACGAAATAGATGGAGTTCGTGTTCTATATAGGTCTTCAAAATTTTTTAACATAAGTGGTGATAATCTAGAAATATGGAGACTAAAAAAAGAATATTTAAATTCAAATATTCAAATCAAAAATTATGTTATTAATAAAAAAAACAAATTATGCATAAAAAATTCTAAAAATTATTATTTTTTTTATAATTATTTTCCGCCATTTAAATTTATTTTAAATCAAACAGCGAGTTTAATTGATAATGGTATTAGCTTAGGAACATCTTCTATCGTAAATCCTTTTTTATATGGTGAGGTTTCTGTTAGCAACCTTGTTAAGCAATACCCTATTAATATTTTTTTTAAATCACTTTTATATATTGGAGTTATATTAATGCTTTATTATTGGTATATTTACAATAAAGTTTTTAAATCAATTCTAAATAAAAAAGTCAATGTATTTTATTTTTTAGGAATTGGTTCAGCGATATGTTTATTTTTTCATGTTTATTTTCTGGGAACTAGCATAGATAATGAAGTCTTAAAAAATTTTAGAAAAATTGTACTTGCACTATTCATTTTATTTGAGATTTTAGCTCAAACACTTTTGGCAATAAAAATATATTATAATAAAGAAACTTTTCTTAAATATGCTCACAAATCAATTATTTGGGCAAAAATTATTTTTGTTACAATTATTGTTTTGATAACTATTATTATTGTAATATTGTTAGCAAATTTTGATGTTCCAAAAAATGTTGATTATTTTCTTGAATGGAATTATTTTATTTTTTTGTTATTTTTTTATTTACTTTCTTCTTTATTGTGGAAAAAAAGTATTTAATTTTTAATCCAACCTCCACCTAAAACTTTATATCCAATTTCGTTTTTAGAATAAAATACACAAGCTTGACCTGGTGCAATTCCATACTCTTCTTCAAATAAATCTACATTTGCTGTTTTGTCATTAATTTCGATTTTAGCTTTTATTAATTTTCCAGTTGATCTTACTTTTACAAAAAGTTCCTTTGCAAAATCGTTATTGTCATTTGTTATAATATTAAGATCTTTTAAATTAATTTTTTTTCTAATAAGGTGTTCTTTATTACCAACAATTATTTCATTTTTTTCTGCTATAATTTTAACCACATAAAGAGGATTCTTATTTGAAATTTTAATTCCCTTTCTTTGTCCAATTGTGTAATTAATGATTCCATCGTGAACACCAATTACTTTTCCAGCAATGTCCTTGATGTTTCCCTTGTTAAATGAGTTTGGTCTAAATTTTTCTATAACTGAAGCATAATCTCCATTTGGCACAAAACATATGTCTTGACTGTCCGGTTTTTCAGCAACATTAAGATCTAAATCTCTAGCTATGTTTCTTGTTTGATCTTTAAGTAAGTTTCCTAATGGAAATCTTAAAAAATTAAGTTGCTCTTTAGTTGTATTAAACAAAAAATAACTCTGATCTCTATTTGAATCTAAGCCTCTATACATTTCTGTATTATTTCCGTCAGTAATACTTTTAACATAATGTCCAGTGACTAATGCGTCAGCATTTAAATTTTTAGCTTCTTGAAACAAATCAGTAAACTTAACTGTTTGATTGCACTGTACACAGGGAATTGGCGTTTCTCCATTTAAATAACTGTCAATAAAATTATCAATAACTCCTTCTTTAAATTTGTTTTGATAATAAAGAATTTTATGTTCTATATTTAATTTGTCAGCAACTCTTTTTGCATCTATAATATCTTGACCAGCGCAGCATTGTTTAGATTTTACTATTTCTTTAGTGTCATTATAAAGTTTAAGAGTAATTCCTATAACTTTATAACCTTCTTTTTTCATCATAGCGGCAACTGTCGATGAGTCCACTCCACCTGACATGGCTACAACAACCAAAGTATCTTCTGGTTTTTTTGGAATTCCAATTGAATTAAATTTATTCATATATAATGATATTTATTCATATATTTTATATAAGTAAATTAAATGATTATAAATTTTGAACCAGGCGACAAGGTAATTAACCCAAATAATGAAGAGTGGGGAATAGGACAAGTTCAGTCAATAATTAACACAAAAGCTACTATTAACTTTGAAAATGTAGGTAAAAAAGTAATTAATACAAATAATGTTAAGATAGAAAAAATAAATATATGAATATTGAAGAAACAAAAAAAATAACTCTCTCTTTGATTGATACTTTTACTAAGGCTGGAGAAATTGCTCTAAATTTAAGGGCGGTAGGTTTAAAAATAGAAATGAAAACAGACAATACACCAGTAAGTAATGGTGATATTGAAGTTAACAAAATATTAACTAAAAAGATATCTGAAATAACTCAAAATATTCCAATAGTTTCTGAAGAAAACTCAGCTCACAAAAATGATCAAAACTTAAAAAATTTTTGGTTGGTTGATCCAATAGATGGAACTCGTGATTACATTAATAATAAAGATGAGTTTACATTGAACGCTTCATTAATATTAAATAAAAAACCAGCAATAGGTATCATTACTGTACCAGCCAAAAAAAGGGTTTTTTATTCTTACTCTATGTCGAATAGCTACGAGCTAATTAATAATCAAGAAATTGCACTAATTAATAAAAAAAAAAATTATAAGGAAATAAAAGCTGTTAGCTATTCTAATGCGTTAAAACCAGAAATTTTAGAAATACATAAAAGAAATCAGGTTGAGTCTTATCAAAAGATGAAAAGTTCATTAAAATTTTGTGTTGTTGCAGCTGGTGAGTTTGATTTGTATGCAGCAGAAGCAAGGGCTTGTGAGTGGGATATTGCGGCTGGACACGCAATATTAATGCATGCCGGTGGTCAAGTAACAGACTTTAATGGTGATGAAATTTATTATGGAAAGACAGAATTCAAAAATACCAGCATTATCTCAAAAAATAAAAATATTCTATAATGGATGAACAGTTAAGAACAATACTTATCATAATAGTTTCTGTTTCAATATTTGGATTATTAGTTTTTGTTTTTGTCAAAAATTATATAAAAAATAAAATTAATTATTTGGCTAGGGAAGAAAAGAAGAAATTAAAGTAATTTAATAATCTTTAAATATTCATTTGTATCAATATCCATTATTCTTTTTGAAGTTTCAAAATCAAAACCATTTCTTGCAAGTAAAGAAATATCTTTTTTATAAAACAATGGTCTATTGTCTTCAGCTCTAGCAGGACCAATTCTCTTTTTTTTACAAATCTTAATTCCTGAAAAAAAATCTTGATCTGAATTATCTTCTTTAATTTTACTTATTGTCTCTTTAATATAAGTATCATCAATACCTTTACTAAATAGATAGTTTCTAATTTTATTAATTGAGCTGCCTCTTTGTATTAAACTTCTGGATTTACTCTCTGAATAAAATTTATCACTAATAAATTTACTTTTTTCAAGATCAGCTAAAACAACATCTATAAGATTAGTTAAGTCTTGCTTTTTAACACTAATAGAATTTGCCTTAAGGTATTTTTTTAAAAGAAAGGTTCTTAGTTGTTGTTTTGATGGGGCATATTTCTCAATATATGAAAAAGAAAAATTTCTCATCTCTTCAATGGTCATTTTTAATGTTTTTTTTTTATTTCTCATTGGAATCATAATATATTTTAATATAATATTTTTTATAATGATCGAACAAATTTATACATATTTTACAATTGAAATGATCTATTTTTGGTTAAACTTAGGGGTATTGCCCTTTTGGTTTATTTTAATTGCCTTTCCTCAGTCACAATTGTGTAAAATTTTTGTAATATCAATTTTCCCAATATTTATCTTAGGCTTAATTTACTCCTACTTGTTATACTTGGCATTTTTTCATGATTATAATTTTTTATCAAATTTTAATCTATATCTCGGGTTAACTAACTTATCTAATTTATTTGAAGATAATTTTTTCTTAATATTTTTTTGGGTTCATTTTTTATCAATTAATTTATTTTGTGGTGGATGGATCGTTCATGACTCTCAAAAATTTTCTATAAATAAAATTTTAATGTTATTTCCATTGGTAATTACTTATTTAATAGGACCAATTGGATTGATTTTATATTGGTTAATTCGAATATTTTATGCCAAGAAAATTAGTTTATATAATTAGTTTTATATATTAAGTTATTTTAAAATTACTTTGACTTATAGCGGCGAAGCCACCATCTATGTGTGAAACTTTTTCAAAACCCATTTCCTTTAATGATTTAGCTGCTAGCGCTGACCTTAATCCACCCGCGCAAAATAAAACCATCTCTTTATTAACATCAAATTTTCCATTTTTAAAATACGGACTTTCTGGATCTAGCCAAAATTCTAACATTCCTCTAGGAATATGGTTTGAATTCTCAACTCTTCCAGTATTATCTAGTTCTCCAGATTCCCTTATATCAATTAAATTACATTTATTCTCATTTGATAACTTTAACGCTTCATCAGGGCTAATAGTTTTGACTTCATTTAAAGCTTCTTGAACAAGTGTTTGTGATGATTTAATAGGCATATTAATATATTATATATTAAATTATCAAATAAATGAAAAAAATCCATATTAAAAAAAAAAATAATTTTTTAAAAAAAATTTTTATAAAAATTTGTAGAGCTTTAGATTATGAAATTATAGACCAAAATAATTTTGAAATTCCTACATTAAATAAAATAGCTTATGAAAATATCAGCATTTTGGGAAAAAAATCAATCTCTATTCCCTTGGGAGAAATTAAGATTAAAAGACAGGTCAAATCTCTTAATATTTTTTTTAGAACTTGTTCTAAGGTTAAATTGTGGAAGCAAAATAAAGAAAGAGTTTTTAAGGCAGATAAAGATGAGTATGCTTTGAGATCTTTAAAATCTATATTAAGGTCTGTAGATTATTTTAAAAATCATTCTAGTAAAATTTATACTAAAATTTCAATAATTGACGATGATTCTGGTGAAAATTTTATTAAAAAAATGGAAATGATATTAAATGAATTCAATATAGATTATGAGATAATCAAATTAAATCAATCTGATATTCGGGGAAAAAAATTAGATTCAAATTTTGAAAGTCTTAAACAATGTTTTATATTGGCTAAGGAAAAATCCAATGACTTAACATATTTCGTTGAAGACGATTATATTCATGATGAAATTTGCATCTTAGAGATGGTGGGAGCTTATGAAAGAATTTCAACTCAATTGAATAAAGAAATATTATTATGTCCAACTGATTATCCCTATTTGTATGCAAATTGTAATCCTACTTATATTTTTTTAGGTAACAAAAGACATTGGAGAAAAACGGAACAAAGTCTTGGAACTTTTTTAATAAGTAAAAAAAATCTTAATCTATATTGGGAAAATCTAATGCAATTTGCTTCTGGTAATGACGATCCTGCTGAACTTGCTTTACACGATATCTATAATAAAGAGCCATGTTTTTCTCCTATACCATCACTTTCAATTCATTGTGCAAATATAAACTCGATCTATGGTATATCTCCTAACGTAGATTGGAAAAAATTATGGAGTCAAAATGAATAATCTTAAAAACCTTTGAGGACCATATTTCTTGGTTTATTATTGGCTGAGACCGCTTATGTGGAGAAAATTTTAAAGGTTTGTATTCACCATACAATTAATCATAAATATCCATTATTAAAAAATTTTATTCAATAACCTTGGTACTTAGACCTTTTAGTGAAGTTAATATTAACAATATTGAAGACACACATATATTTGGAGGTACAAAGCATCCACAAATAATATCTATTCTACAAATCACAGATAAAATGATGAATGAACACACGGTATATTAATAAAAAAAATAAAGAAATTATTAAAACTAATACTTTCAATCATGAGTAATAAAAAATATTTAGGAAAATAAATTTTGAAAAGTTAAGACCAGACAATCCACAAATTACTACTCTAAGTGATTTGACTGGTTAACAATTAAGAAAAATTGTTAAGAAAAATTTTTAATTGATGTCAAAAAAAGTGTTATGCAGTTTAATCATGCCCTAACAGCCTTTTATATTAAAAAGGCTGTTAGAAAAATTTTTATTATTTGTTAAATACTTCTTTAAGTGCTTTGGCTGGCAAAAACTTAACTTTTTGAGAGGCACCAATTTGGATTTGCTCTCCAGTTCTTGGGTTTCTTCCAACTCTTGCTTTTCTTTTGGCTACTTTGTAGGTACCAAATCCAGCAATTTTCACAGAATCATCGCCTTTTAAAGCATCTAAAATAGTGTTGGTAATTGTATCAAAAGTACGCTCAGCATCAGCTTTACTTAGGTTCAAAGAACCTGATAGTTGCGCTATTAATTGTTTTTTGTTCATTTTTAAGCTCCAATTTAGTAGTTTTTTAATATAATTTACATTAAGGCCCATAAATCAAGCTTTTTATTAGTGTGTCTTAAAATAAAAACCCCAATATATTGTGATTTATTAAATAAACGTTGATTTTAAAGGATTATTTAAGAAATATAATTATTTAAAAAACTAAATAAACCAACGTCTTTTAGGTCATTAAACGTTGTAAAAAACATCAATGACAGCAATAAAAACATTCCGATTCGAAAAAAACCTTCTTGAGTTTTTTGTGACAAAGGGCGCCCTAATACCTTTTCAATACCATAAAACATTAGATGTCCACCATCTAACATTGGAATTGGAAATAAGTTTATTAAGCCTAGGCTAATAGAGATATAAGCCATAAGGCTTATAAAAGGTAAAATACCAAATTCTGCCACTTGTCCACTAATTTTTGCAATTCTAATGGGACCACCTAACTGTGAACTATCACCATTTCCTGTAAGCATGCTACCAATGTATTTTAAGGAAGAAGCGCTTACATAGTAAACTTCATTAACCGCATAAAACAATGCTTTAGCAGGGCCAAGTTTAATATGATTTACCTCATTATTATAAGCTCCTAGCTTAATACCAACCATACGTTTGCTGATTTTATTTCCAAGGTTATCTTCACCTTCAACAATGTTTGGTTTTACTCTAAAAGTTATATCTTGCTCATATCTATTTACTGTAAAGTTGATAAATTCATCAGTAGACATCATGATGTATTTGGACACTTCCATGATGCTTTTAACTTCATTACCATCAATTGAGATAATGATGTCATTGTCTTTAAGACCAGCCACCATTGCGGGGCTATCTTTTTGAACTTCATTGATTACAGCTGGAGTAAAGTCTTTTCCGGCAAAAGTATAAACTGAGAAAAATATTAGAACTGCTAATAAAAAGTTAGCTAAAGGACCACCAAGCACAATTAAGGCTCTTTGATATAAGGGCTTTAAAACAAACAATTTTTCTTGATCTTCTTTACTGTATTCTTTAATAATTTTTTCATTATCAGCTTGGCTATAAACGTTCCTGTCACCAAAAAATTTAACATAACCGCCAAGTGGTATGACACAAACCTTCCATCTAGTACCAGATTTATCATTCCAACCAAAAATTTCTTTGCCAAAACCTATTGAAAAATCAGTAACCCCTACTCCAAAACGTTTTGCAAAATAATAGTGGCCATACTCATGAATAAACACAACGACAATTATTAAGGCTATAAAGGGCAATATATAAGAAAACATGATAATCTAATGATACTTTTTATTTAATGATATTTCTAGATTAAAATTTTAGTTTTTAATATTATAGCCTTTTTTCAATAATATTGAGACAGAGATCACACAAATCATTAAAAATAACATCATAGATCCTACACTTATCCAAATATTAAAATCTGATGTTCCATAAAATGAAAATCTTAAACCATCAACCAAATAAACTACTGGATTAAAATAGCTTACAGTTTGCCAAAATGGTGGCAACATATCTAGTGAGTACAAACTTCCACCTAAAAATACCATCGGTGTAATCACGAGTGATGGAACGATAGACATTTGCTCAAAGTTTGAGCTAAGAACACCAATCAAGAACCCAAATAAAGCAAATGTAAAAGAAACTAGTATTAACAGAAATATCATTAGTAGTGGATACTTAACTGTAACATCAACAAAAAATAATGCAGTAACGTAAATTACCGCTCCTACAATTAATGTTTTAGTTGCACCTGCACCAACAAAGGCAAGAACAACTTCAAGTGAAGATATGGGTGCGGCTAAAATTTCATTAATAGTTCCATTAAATTTAGGGAAAAATATTCCAAAGGACGTGTTACTTATTGCTTGGGTTAATAAAGTAAGCATCAGTAACCCTGGTACAATATATGAACCATAACTAACTCCATCAATTTTTTGAATATAACTTCCAATTACAGAACCAAAAACAACAAAATATAATGATGTAGATATTACAGGAGAAAGAAGAGATTGACCTAAAGTTCTTCTAAATCTATTCATTTCATGAAGATATATCGCTTTAAAACCATAAAAATTAAATTTCATTATTTTCCTTTACCAAATTAACAAAAATTTTTTCTAGTGTGCTTTGTTCTGTTTTTAAATCTTTTAATTTTAGACCGTCATCCTTTAAACCTTGTAATAAATCAGTGATGCCTGTTTTTTCAGCCTGAACGTTATAAGTATAAATTAATGACTTTTTATTTTCACCAATATCCAATTTATATTTAGATAATCCCTCTGGAATTTTTTCAATTAGATCTTGCAGTTCAACTGTTAGTTTTTTATGACCCATTTTCTTAATCAGCTCTTTTTTATCTTCAACTACAATAATTTCGCCTTGATTAATTACCGCCACTCTATCGGCAATAGCTTCAGCTTCTTCGATATAGTGAGTAGTTAAAATAATAGTAACACCTGTTTTTCTTAATTCTTCAACCACCAACCACATGTCTCTTCTAAGTTCAACATCAACACCAGCTGTTGGTTCATCAAGAAATAATATTTTTGGTTCATGAGATAAAGCTTTTGCAATTAAAACTCTTCTCTTCATTCCACCTGACAATTGTCGTAATCTTTGATCTTTTTTATCCCACAAACTTAAATCTTTTAAAATTTTTTTGATATGCTCGGGCTTAGGAGACTTACCATAAAGTCCTCTAGAATAAGATACTGTGTCAAAAACTGTTTCGAAAGATTCTAAGTTTAACTCTTGAGGAACTATTCCTATTCTAGATCTTGTTTCACGGTAATTTTTTATAATATCAAAATTATCAATGGTTACTGTGCCCGAGGAAGGTTTAACAATTCCACAAATAATACTAATTAAACTTGTTTTTCCCGCACCATTAGGTCCAAGCATTGCAAGGATTTCACCCTGTTTTACTTTAAGGCTAACATCATTTAGAGCTTTAAAGCCGTTATCGTAAACTTTTGATAAGCCATTAATGGATATTTGAATCTCAGACATTTGTTAAGGTGTATATAGTTATTAATATACTTTTTACAAATTATTAGATCTATTTTTTGGATCCTTTTACTTTCCAAAATACCATCGGCAAAAAAGTTGCAATAATAAAAGATAAAAACAACAATGACTGAGATACAAAAGCTGGAAATAATTCAGTTGGTAAAATTGTACCAACTAATAAGCTTTTAGAAAAGTCAGGTGATGGGAATAAAAGAAAACCTCCAATTGAACCTGCGATTATTGCACAATATGCAGTTTTTTCATTTAATTTTTTATTATAAAAACTATAAAAAACAGTAAGTACAAATGCACAACAAAATAGATCTGCTAAAAGAAACAGGTACAAAACACTAAATCCTTTTGAAGCAATAACAAAAGCTATAATTGAAAGCACGACAATAAAATACTTTGAAAGTTTTAGATAATCAGTTTTTTTATCTAAATTAAATGTGGCTTTGCCATCAACAACTATTAAACTTGATATCGCATTAACCAATGTATCGACTGTGCTTATAGTTAAAGATAGCCCAAGTATCACAATTATTAGTGATAAAAATTCTGTTTGTTCACTTAATAATAAAGAGAAGAAACCTAAGTCTGGAATAACTTTTGGATCTACGGATACTGCTACTAATCCACTAAAGCCCATAAATGAAACGATTGGAATAATTACGATAAATGCCACAATTAAACTTTTCTTCAATACTTCATTATTTTTAGCAGCATAAACTCTTTGCCAATTTCCTTGGTGAAAAAGATTGGTTGCAGCAACCGCAATAAAGAAAGTTAATCCTGAAGTATAATTTGCAATGTAGTTTCCACTTAATAAGTGAGGATTTTTTTTTTTAATAAATGAAAAAGAAAATTGGTCACCTATAAATGAAGTCAAATAAAAAATTGAAATTAGAAACAAGGCTACAATTACTACCATTTGAATATTGTCTGTAAAAATTGAGGCTCTTAAGCCTCCATAAAGTGTATAAGCTAGAGTTGCGATAAGAATAATTAAAGATGTGATCCAAAGTTCAGTGCCTGAAATATAATTTATTAATATGGCTACAGCTGTAATTTCTGCACATAAAAAAACAAACATATAAAACACTGTCATTAATAAAATAAGTTTAAATAAACTTTTACCAAATCTTATTCTTAAAAACTCAATTAGAGTTGATCCTTTAGAAAACTGGGTTCTTATTTTTTTTCCGAGTGAAATTAAAAATATCATTGGAAAAGCAGTACCAAGTGCATAACCAATTACGGCACCTATTCCTCCCCATGTAGCAGCAGACGCAGGTCCAAATAAAATCCATGCACCAAGTGCAGAAGCAACTAAGCTTGTAGTTAAAGAAAAGAAACCAATATTTCTATTGGCTGTTAAATAATTATTAATTCCTTGATATTTTTTAGAATAAATTAATCCTATTACTGTAAAGATTAAACTTATTGTTATAACTAGTGTTAATGATGTTGATTGACTTATAAAGTATGTTTTATCCATTATTCTCCCTTTCTGAATTACCGGACAGGTTATTAGGGTTTAATCTCAGTCAGTTACGACACCCCTTAAATGATTATTATAATTGAAAACTAAATTTTATCATAGTAAAATTTTTAAAAAATTATACCCACTTACACTGTTATCAATTCTAATTTTAATCAAATAACAGAACAAAAAAAATTGAAGACTAGTATCCTAATAAAAATATAAACATCCAATAAGAAATAAGCCCTGAAAATATAGTAGCTAAAATATTTTTACTTAAAATCCCAATTATTGTGGCTATTATTGCTGCAATAATTTTTGGATTATTTTGTAGATCTAAAGAGCCTGAATTATCAAGAAATACTAAAGGAAATATTATTGCAGGAAAAATTGCTGACGGCACGTATGAGAGTACTTCTCTAACTCTATTGTTAAACATTTCTTTTTTAAGTAATGCAATCATTGAAAACCTAGTTAAAAAGGTAATAAGTCCACAGTAAATAATTAAAATCCAACTACTCATTTTTCATACTCTTAAATTCAGTTAATATAAAAGCTGCAAACAAACTAACCAAAGCTGCCACAATAACATAGGCTTTAAATGGTATGATTTGGTAACCTAAAGTTGCAATACTGCCAGAAATTATAATAACTATAAGATTAATTAATCTTCTGAAATCATTTACTAATAATGCAAGAAAAGTTAACGGAATGGCAAACGTTAGACCAAGTTTTTCTGGCAACACTGAGCCTAAAATTATTCCAAGAAATGTTGTAATTTGCCAAATAGTCCAGCAAGTTGCTCCTGCACCAAATAAATGAAAATATTTATTTATATCTTTGCTTTTTTTTAAATAATTATTTGAAACAGCAAAAGCTTGATCAACTAAAAAATAGGAAATAATAATTTTCCAAGTTAGTTTTAAATCTGACAAGTGTTCAGAAAGAACTGCACCATATAACAAATGTCTTGAATTTACCGCTCCTACTGAACTTAAAATTACTAAAGAAGATGCACCAGCAGAAAATAATTGTAAAAAAATTATTTGAGATGCTCCACCAAAAATTATGATAGACATTCCCATTGTGGTATAAGTATTAAATCCAAGTTCTATAGCCAATACACCAAAAATAATCCCAAATGGAACAACTGGTATCATTAATGGGCTTACATCAGTTATTCCTTTTAAAAAGATTTTAAACTTATTATTCATATATAATTTTGGTTTTGTATTAGAAACAAACTATATGATCAATATTAATAGGGCGTTTAATACCAAATTTTTCATCTACTTCATGCTGATGAATGTGATGAGAATGAACAAAAACAGGAATTAATTTATTACTTTCAGTTTTAAGTGTGTAAATAAAATTAGTTCCTCTAAATCTTCTATCTACCACCTCTAATTTTAAATTACTTTTATCATCATGCTCCAAATCTTCTGGTTGTAACAAAAGCTGGACCTCAGATCCTTTTGGATAATGTTTTATAAAATTACCAGTTATTGAGCCTAAATCATCACTCTCTAAACTATTTTCACCTGTAACTTTGGCTGGAATTAAAATCCCCCTATTTAAGAAATTTACTACCTCAACTGAATTTGGAAAGTGATAAACATTGTAAGGATCATCGTACTGCTTTAATTGGCTATTAAGAATTATTCCACATTTACTCCCAAGATAAAAAGCCTCATAAGAATCATGAGTTACAATAATGGTTGTAATTTTTAAATCAGTTAAGATTTGTTTTAGTTTAACTTGGATTTCTTCTTTAAAACTTTGATCCACATTAGATAAAGGTTCATCTAATAACAATAAATCAGGCTTAGATAATAGTGCCCTGGCTAGAGAGGCTCTTTGCGCCTCACCAGAGCTTATTTCGTGTGGAAATTTATCTTTTATATGTTCTAGGTGAAGAAATTTAATTATTTCATTGGTGGTTAAGTTTTTTTTCTTTTCGGTATTTCTTTCTGCTCCAAATTCAATATTTGCAATTACGTTATAATGTGGAAAAAGTGAATTATCCTGAAAGGATAAAGATATGTTTCTATTTTCTGGCTCAATATGAGTATCTTTTGATGAAATAATCTTATTTTTAAGAGTAATTTTTCCAGATTGTATTTTTTCTAAACCAGCTATAGTTCTTAAAATTGTAGTTTTGCCAATGCCAGATGGTCCTAATAGGCAAATTATGTCTCCTTCATTTTCAATGACTAATGAAACATTATTAACTTTATTCTTTTCACTTGCTTTAAAAGTAACATTTTCAATTTCTAAAAAATTTTTAGTCATAATTATTAGTCTTTAAGAATATACCTAGAAGTAATTAAAATAAAAGAACTTGCAATAAGGATTAAAAATAAAGAAGGAGCTGCGGCAGCCTCTAATAAGTCTTGAGAAGCAAATATATAAGCCGTAGTTGCAAAAGTCTCAAAATTAAAAGGTCTCATTATTAGGGTTATTGGTAGTTCCTTAATGATCTCAATAGCTATTAATAATCCAATTAATAAAACTGAGTTTTTCAAGTAAGGAATGTGAATATCCTTAAAAGTTTTAAACTTCGAATAACCCAATAAATATGCACTTTCATCTATTGAATAATTTATTTTCAGATAACCAGATTTAATACCATTGCTAGCTAACGAATAAAATCTTACAAAATAAACTATAACTAATCCAAAAACAGATCCAATCAAAATTGACTTAATTGTATTTAATCCAAAAAAATTAACGATATTATTATCAAACCAAGAAACAAAAGTGATAAAAGCAACTGCCAATATAATTCCAGGAATTGCATATCCAGATATAGAAAAAATTGTTAGTGCATCAAGAAATTTACTTTTTGAAACTCTATTGCCGTAATTTGAGATAAAAGCTAGAGTTATTAATGCAATACCTGATAAAAATACCAATAAAATAGTATTCAAAAATAATTCCATTAAATTTAAATCAGCTAAATGTTTAGGAAAAATAATTGTCCAATAAAGCATTTGCATAACTGGAAATAAAAAGCTTATAAAAAAAACAATTATACAGAAGGATGAAGCTAAAATAGATTTATATCCAACTAAAGTAGTTAATGATTTAGATTTAAAACCACCTTTAGAAAGAGTGTGATATTGTGCTTTCTTTCTAGATAGATTTTCTAAGATAAATAATCCAAATATAAAAATTAATAAATAAAATGACAATCTGTTAGCTAGAGCCAAATCATCAAATGAAATCCATGCATTATATATTCCAGTAGTAAGTGTTGAGATTCCAAAAAATGATACAGAACCAAAATCTGATAAAGTTTCCATTGCAACAAGCGATAATCCTGCAACTATTGCTGGTCTTGCTGCAGGAAGAATTATTTTAAAGAAAGATTTTTTCCTTGAAAAGCCTAAATTCTTTCCAAGTTCTATTAAGTTTTGTGATTGGTAGTGAAATGAAGCTCTTGTGAGAACATATACGTAGCCAAATAAAGAAAATGATATTGAAATTATAGCTCCCATCATTCCATCAAATTTTGGGATATAAGCATTATAATTTCCCTCTCCAAATACATTTTTTAAAATTGAAAAAGCTGTGCCATAGTTTTCAAAAAAAGATGTTAGAGAATAAGCATAGATATAAGCAGGTACTGCAAAAGATAAGATTAATGCCCATTTAAAAAAATTAGCACCAGGAAAATTATAGAATGAAACTAGATATGCACAACCAACACCAATAATAAATGTTAGAATTAAAACCCCTAGTAAAAGAATTAAAGAATTAAAGACATAATCGTAAAGAAAGGTATCTTTGATAATTAATGAATATTTACCAGTAATCTCAAAAAAACTACTGAAGACTGTAACGATTGGTATAGCTACAACGATAGATATTAAGAGAGAACTAAAGTACCAAATGTTTATTTTTTTAATTCCCATATTTTACATTACCCTAATAACTAATTTTAAGAAACTTCCCCTGTTTCCAGGGGAGGTTAATATTAACTTAATAATCAATTTGAGAGAGAGATTAGTAAAGTTAATTCTTAAAACTTTTATAAAAACTATATTTTATCTGAACTTTTTAATTTTTAGATAAATATTCTAAGCACTTTTCTGGTGTTGTTTCCTGGTATGGGTCAGGATCATTTCCTTCATTATTCATGCCAGGTTCTACCACCATTTTTCAATTACTCCATTGTTAATAATTACACAATATCTCGAGCTTCTTTGACCTAATCCTATATGTTTCTTTTCAACTAACATGCCCATTGATCTTGTAAAATCAGCATTTCCATCTGGTAATACTTTAACTTTAACTAGTTTTTGATGATTTGCCCATGCATTCATGACGTATCCATCATTAACACTAATGCAATATATTTCATTAACTCCTAATGATAATAATTTATCATAATTTTTTTCAAAACTCTTTAACTGTTCTTCAGAATGTATAGGTGTAAAAGCAGCTAGCAACGAAAATAAAACTATTTTTTTTCCTTTAAAAATATCCTCAGTATTTACATCAATCCATTTTTCAAATTTTCTAGTCTTTAGAGTAACGCTAGAACATTTTCGTCCTTCAAACATTTTATTCCTATTATTTACTAGATGCTTATTAGTTAATTGTATTGCGCTCATTGAAATTTTTTAGTGCTCATAACCAATATAGGTAGGGTAAATACCTTGAAAATTATGAGCACAATCTTTAAAAAGAAAACTAAGTATTAAAGGGGGAAAGGATATGTGCAACCTCTTCATCTTTAATCTCTGATAATTTTCTATTATTTATTTTTTTATTGATCTTTATACAATCTGATGCACATGGATCACAAGCTTTCAGGGATTGTGAACCATATACTTCAGAAGATTTATCTAAATCAATATTAAATAAATTCTTTTTCACTTATTACTTACTTCCACTTAGCGGCTAACATTACTTCTAATGCTACAGCTTGGTTTTTTCCATAATTTGTTACTTTAGTATTTAGATCTTGTTTAAATCCAAGACCCATTTGTTTAACTAATGCATGAGGCTCAACACCATCAATCATTGGATATTCAAATGTATTATTAACTATATGTGTTTGTGCTTCTTTGGTTAATAAAAACTCAAGTAATTTAATTGCATTAGCTTTGTTAGGAGCATTTTTTAATACACCGCCACCACTAATGTTCATGTGAGTTCCTCTGTCTCCTTGGTTAGGAAAGAATGGTAGAACTTTTTTAGCAGCTGCTTGTTGCTCTGGACCTTTTTTTCCAGACAACATCAAAGCTAAGTAGTATGTATTAGCTACTGCTAAATCAGCTTCACCTGCTGCTACAGCTAAAATTTGTGCTCTATCGTTGCCTTTAGAATCTCTAGCCATATTAGCAACCACACCTTTTGCCCATTCTGCTGTTTCTTTTTTTCCATTATTTTTAACTAATGAAGCAACAAGAGATTGGTTATAGATATTATTAGACTTTCTAATAACAATTCTACCCTTCCATTTAGGATCAGCAAGACCTTCATAGGTCATGCCATTAAGCTCATTTGCATTTACTCTTTCAGGCGAGTAATATATAATTCTTGCTCTTTTAGCAATTCCAGTCCATTTAGATGTTCTAAAGTTTGATGGAACAGCAGCTTTAATTGCTGGTGACATGGAGTTTTGGAACATTCCTTTTGCAGCGAATGCACCCAATCTTCCTGCATCTGCAGTAATATAAAGGTCAGCTTTTGAGTCAGCGCCCTCTTCAATTATTCTTTTTTGAAGCGCTTTATCTTTACCAGATATAATATTTACTTTAATTCCAGTCTTAGCTGTAAATTTTTCATAAAGTTGAACATCTGAATCGTAATGTCTTGCACTAAATACATTAACTTCGTTTGCAAAAGTTATGTTTACAAACAATGCCATGAAAAAAGCAATTATTGTTATTTTTTTCATTATTTTCCTTCTTAATTATTAATTTATTGAGAATGGTAACTATTCTCATTGATAATGATTATCAATCGCATATATTGTCGCATATAATAGCAAATTAAAATAGTTACTCTTTTAGAATAAGAATAAGTAAGTCGCTGGTAAAAGACATAAAAACAACAAATCCGATAAAAAAATTACAATACATAATTGTAACTGTGCGGTTTCTAATTCTTCTTTTTCTAACAAAAGGTTTGTCGTCAAGATCTGAAAAATCTCTTTCACCAATAACTTTATAGTCATATGTCCAGCGCCAAGTAGAGGTACCAAATCTTTCATCTTGATTATTGTAATAAATAATCCAATCCGTAATATATCTATGTGAAATGTAAAAAATGATTAAAAAAAAGCTACTTAAAAACATTTAAATATTAAATCATATTTAAAGGTTTGATAAAAGGGTCAATTAAAATTGCTCTGACTCCGTTGAACCTTCCATGGCAGTTGTTGAACTTTTTCCACCACTTATAGTATTAGAAACTGCATCAAAATAAGATGTACCCACTTCTCTTTGGTGTTTTACACTTGTATATCCATCTTTTTCCCTAGCAAACTCGAGTTCCTGTATTTTAGAATAAGCAGTCATGCCTTCAGTCTTATATTTTTCCGCAAGTTCAAAAATAGCGATATTCTGAGTGTGAAAACCTGCTAGTGTAATAAATTGAAATTTATAACCCATCTCACTAATTTTTTGTTGAAAAGTTGCAATCTCTGCATCTGATAAATGTTTTTTCCAATTAAAAGAGGGAGAGCAATTATAAGCTAATAATTTACCAGGAAATTTTTCATGAATTGCATCTGCAAATTTTTTAGCTTCCTCAAGATTTGGTGTTGCTGTTTCACACCAAATTAAATCTGAGTAAGGTGCGTATGCTAAACCTCTTGAAATTGCTTGTTCAATTCCTTGTTTAACATAATAAAATCCTTCTGGTGACCTTTCACCTGTTAAAAATGGTTTATCATTTTCGTCATGGTCGTTAGTAATTAATTTTGCAGCATTAGCATCTGTTCTTGCTAGAATTATTAATGGAACATTGGCAATATCAGCAGCAAGTCTTGCAGCTTTTAAATTTTTAATCATAGTACCAGTTGGAACTAAAACTTTTCCACCCATGTGCCCACATTTTTTTTCACTAGCTAATTGATCTTCAAAGTGAACTCCAGCAGCTCCTGCTTTAATAAATTTTTTTGCTAATTCAAAAACATTTAATGGTCCACCGAAACCAGCTTCTCCATCAGCAATAATTGGAAGCATATAGTCTGTTTTATTTTTTGATTGCATATCACCATCGTTAATTTCCATATGTTGAATTTGATCTGCTCTAACTAATGCATTGTTCATAGATTCTACTAATTTTGGAGCACTATCATAAGGGTATAAAGATTGATCAGGATACATCTCTCCTGCTGTATTTGCATCTGCTGCAACTTGCCAGCCACTTAAATATATTGCTTTTAAACCTGCTTTAGCATGTTGGATAGCATGATTCCCAGATAATGATCCTAAAGTATTAATATAAGTTTCTGTATTTAATAATTGCCATAATTTTTGTGATTGATGTTTACACATTGAATATTCTATTTTGATTGATCCTCTCAGTCGTTCTACTTCTTCTGTAGTATAATCTCTTTTTATTCCAGCAAATCTTTTTAAATCGTATGAAACTTTAGCTTCTGAGCTCATAGGTAGATCTTTCTAGGTTATTTAATTAAGAAAATTAGACTTTAAGGGGCTTATTTGTTTTCACTATATTCTTGAGTGAACTCATTCATGCCACTTGAACCCCAATCACAATGATCATCTCTCAAGTAAATACCAGATTGGCTAGACTGATTTAGATCTTCTTTTGTTGTGTTTCGAGACTGATTTTCTTGATTTTTATTTTCTTTATTCATACTTATTATATAATTTACAAAGTTTACAAAAGATATCAAAAAGCTCTATTTTACTTGTAAATTGAGTTAATAATTTGTAAATTTAAATTTACAAAATTTACAAAAATAGGTAAAAAGTGAGTATAAACGCTAAAATTGGAAATAAAATAAAAAGCTTTAGACAAAAATTAGGTCTGCAAGCTAAAAAATTAGCTGAACAAATAAATATTTCTCCAAGTTATTTAAACTTAATTGAAAGTGGAAAAAGAAATATAGATGCTAATCTACTAATTAAAATTTGTAATGAATTAAGAATTGAATTGTCAGATCTAACAAGTGAAAGGGAAATTAATTTAGATAATTCTAAAATAGCAATAACAAAATTTTTAAAAAATAAAAATATCAATAAATCGGATTTAAAAATTGGACCTAAAATAAAAGCATTTAGAAGACAGCTGGGATTACAAGCAAATAAATTTGCTGAACAAATAAATATTTCTCCAAGTTATTTAAATTTAATTGAAAGTGGAAAAAGAAATATTGATGGTGACCTATTAATTAAAGTTAGTAAAGAATTAAGAGTAGACCTATCTGACTTAACCAGTAAGGCTGATGTTAATTTAGAAAATGATATTTCTGAACTTTTAGACGATCAATTATTTGAAGATCTGGATATACTTGGCCCAGAGGTAAAAGATTTAGTAAGTACTAATCCAAAAATTGCAAAAGCATTAATTAAATTAGGAGATAATTTTAGACAAAAAGATCATGCTATAGTTAATAAGGTCGAAGACATTTCTGGAAAAAAAATTGATAGTAGAAAGACAGCATTTCCTGGAGAGGTAATATCAGATTTTCTTCAAGAAAATAAAAACTATTTTCCTAAGCTTGAAGAATTTGCAGATAAAATTTTTGAAAATGTTCAGGTTAATAACCGAACAAGATATATTGCTTTATGTGATTTTCTAAAATCCGAATACTCAATAATTGTTAAAGATATAATTCCAGAAGAAGGGAAGCCTTTTTCTAAAATCTATAATAAAAATACAAAAGAACTTTTATTAAGTGATTATAATACTTTAGAAACTAAAAAATTACATGCTGCATCTCAAATTGCTCAAGAAGGAGCATCTAAAGAAATTAATAAATATTTGTCCAATTTTAACTTTCCATCCAATGAATCAAAAAAACTAACACAGGTTGCTCTATTGAATTATTGTGGGGCTGCAATTTTAATGCCTTACAAGTTATTTCATGCAGAATGTAAAGAATTAAAATATGACCTTGAACTTCTTCAAAATACTTTTGCAACTTCTTTTGAGCAAGTTGCACACAGAGTAACCTGTCTTCAAGATCCTAAATTACCTGGTATTCCTTTTCATATGTTAAGAACTGATATTGCTGGAAATATTTCAAAACGTTTCTCATTATCAGGAATTGAAATACCAAGATATGGTGGTGCCTGTCCCCGATGGAATGTTTACTCAGCTTTTACAAGACCTGGCATTATTCAAGCTGCAGTCAGTAAAATGACTAATGGTGAAAAATATGTGTGCATAGCAAGAACAGTTGAAAAAGGAGTCGGTAGATATGGTTTATCCAAAAGTATTTTATCTATTGGCTTAGGATGTGAAGCAAAGTATGCAAAAGAATTCGTATATACAGAAAATCTGGATATCTCAGATAAAAAGACTGAAATTCCTATTGGAGTTTCTTGCAGGACTTGTGATAGGCTTGATTGCTCACAAAGAGCATTTCCACCCCTACATAAAAAATTTGACATAGATATTAATTCTAGAGGCGTTTCAGTTTATGTTAATGACAAAAGTAAATAAGATTATTTCCAGTCACCTATCTTGCTAAAAAGAAAATTTCTAAATGCTTTAATTCTTGCTGTGTTTTTAAGTGATTGGGGATAAACAAAATGTGCTTCTGTAATAGGTCCCTCTGAATTTGGAAGAACTTTTATAACATTATTTGAGTTTGAAACTAAATACTCAGGAAGTGCTGCAAGACCTACACCCGTCTCAACAGCCAGTAGTAAACCCATTACACTATTTACTTTCATTACAGGTTTTCTTTTTTTTCCATCTTTAACTCCAAGTTTCAGTGCCCAATCTGGATCATAAACCGGAGATGGAGCTCCTTTGCCAAAAGAAATAAATTTATGTTTATTTAGATCGTTAATTGTTTTCGGCATATTATATTTTTCCAAATATTTATTTGAACCATAAATATAATATTTAATATCTACTAATTTTTTTTGAATATAATTTAATTGTTTTGGTCTTCTCATAAAAATACCGATGTCTGCTTGCCTAGTACTTAAATCTAATTCTTTATCATCAAAAATTAATTCAACTTCAATTTCAGGATTTAAAGTCATAAATTCCTGGATTCGTGGTGTCAACCAGTGAGTTCCAAAACTTCTAACAGTTGTTATGGTAAGTTTACCACTTGGTTTGTTTTTTTGATCTCCTAATGACGTTTCAACTTCCTTAAGTTTACTAATTACATCATGTGCTGTTTTGAAAAGATATTCACCATTTTCAGTAAGTGTTAAACCTCTTGCATGACGCTCAAATAGCTGAACTTTTAGTTCATTTTCTAGAGACTGAATTTGTCTACTGATAGCTGATTGACTTAGGTTTAAATTAATTGTTGCGTTTGTAAAACTACCTGCTTCAGCGACTGCATGAAATATTTTTAGCTTATCCCAATCCATTTATTTGTTAAGATCAATAATATATCTTCCTGAGGTTTCACCTTTAAGCATTTTTGGAAAAATATCTGTTATATCTTCTAGACCGATTATTTTAATTGACTGTTCTAATTTGTTGAAATCAATAAGATTTTTTACTTCATTCCAAACAAACTCTCTTCTTTTTATAGATGCCGTAACTGAGTTAATTCCCCACAACTTAACACCTCTAATAATAAAGGGCATTACCGTGGTATTTAATTTATAATCAGAGGCATTTCCACATGCCGCAACAATTCCGTTATCCTTTGTTTGGGCCAGTGCATTTGCAAGAATTTTTCCACCTACTGTGTCAACAACCCCGTCCCATAACCCTTTGTCTAAAGGTCTTGCGTCTTTGTCTAGGTCTGATTTGTTTATAATATTTTTTGCCCCTAAAAACTTAAGATATTCTTTATTTTCAACTTTTCCTGTAACTGCAGTTACATCGTATCCAAGCTTACTTAAAATCATTACCGCAATACTTCCAACACCACCTGAGGCTCCTGTAACTAAAACATCTTTTACTTTTTCTCCTAATAAAATTTCTTCTCTTGCTTTGATTGCAAAGGAACATAGCAGGGCCGTCAAACCAGCTGTACCTAAGACCATAGCTTGCTTAGATGAAATATCTTTTGGTTTTTTAACTAAGTAATCTCCATTTACTTTTGCTAATTGAGAATAGCCACCAAAATAAATTTCTCCAACTCTCCATCCTGTAAGTATTACCTCATCTCCTTTTACAAATTTTGAATTGTCGCTTTCTAAAACAGTTCCTGCAAAATCAATTCCTGGAATGTGTGGAAACTCTTTTACTAGTTTTGCCCCATTTTTTAAAATAAGTGCATCTTTATAATTTAAGTCTGAATAATCTACTTTAACAAATACATCGCCATGCTTTAAAAATGATTTATTTATTGATTTTACTTCGCGTGTAAAATTTTCATCTTCTTGGTTTACAACGAGTGCTTTAAAATTATCTGACATACTTCTTCTCCTTTGGGAAAGTTACTTACTAATAAATTTTAAGTATCTATTTTGCACACTAAGGTCTTCTTTAAATTGTCCTAAGAAATAATTTGTAACCGTTGTTGCATTTTCTTTCTTAATGCCTCTCATAGTCATGCATTGATGAGTTGAGTCTATTGTTACTGCTACACCTTTTGCGTCTAAAGATTCCATTATTGTTTTAGCTATTTGCATTGTAAGTCTCTCTTGAGTTTGTAATCTTTTTGAAAAAACCTCAACAACTCTAGCAAGCTTACTTAAGCCCACAACTCTTTCATTCGGAATGTATGCAACGTGAGCAATCCCAATAATAGGAGCCATGTGATGTTCACAATGACTTTGTACAGAAACATTTTTTTGTACAACCATATCGTCATACCCTTCAACATCCCCAAAAGTTTTATCTAAAATTTTATTAGCGTCTTGCTCATATCCACCAAAATACTCTTTGAATGCTTTAACAACTCTTTTTGGAGTTTCCAATAAACCTTCTCTACTAGGATCTTCGCCCATCCAAATTAGAATTGTTTTAAAAGCCTCTTCAGCTTCTTTATCTGAAACCTCATTAACTTTTAAAACTTTAGCATCTGTGTCTTTTACTAATTTCATGAGGTCAGTTTATACAGTAAATCCTTGTTTTTAAAATATTTATTATATTTATTAATATGCTACATAATTACCTAGCAATGTTTAAAAAGAGAGAAAATATAGCCGAAATTGAAGAGGGAAACTTACTTTCTCCAAGGTTTGATAATGATGGTTTAATTCCAGTCATTACCATGTGCTCAAAAACTAAAGATATTTTGATGCATGGCTTTATGAACGTTGAGGCTTTTAAAAAAACTATAGAAACAAAAGAGGCACACTATTTTAGCAGATCAAGGCAGCAAATTTGGCATAAAGGTAAAACTAGTGGCTTCACTCAAAAAGTAATTGAAATTAGAATTGATGATGATCAAGATTCTGTATGGTTGACCGTTGATATTGGAGATGGTTCAAGTTGCCATGTTGGTTATAGATCATGTTTTTATAGATCAATTCCATTAGGTCCAATTGAAAATGGTAGAAAAGTAGAAATGAAATTTGAAGAAGAAGAAAAAACTTTTGATCCTAAGGTTATTTACAAAGACCAAACAAATCCAACCAAGATTTAAATAATGTCAGAAAAAAAAGAACTAGATTTTAAATTTATTAGACCTTTTGGTCCAATGATTTCAAAAGTTACTATACCTAAAGAAATTATTGTTAAACTTAATGAATATGTTGATAAAATAATAATTGATGAAAAAAAAATTCTAGAATTAAATCACGGAAAACATCTTGCAGGTAACGTAAAGCAAGAATTTAAATTAGAAAATGATTTTGTTGATAGTTGTGGTTGGGGAAATTTTCTAGCGGCGTGTGTTAATGTTTGGATGGAGAAAGCAGTAAATAAAAAAATCACAAAATTTGAATTGATATCATCCTGGATTGTGCGACAATTTAAAAACGAATATAATCCAGTGCATACTCACAGTGGTCACATTTCTGGAGTGGGATATTTAAAAGTACCTGAAAATTTTGGTGAATATTATCAAAAAGATAAAGTAAACAACCAAAATGGAAAGTTATCTTTAATTCATGGATCTAAAATGTTTTTATCAGAATCAACTTTTAATATAACACCTAAAGTAGGAGATTTTTATTTTTTTCCTAATTATTTAATGCATACAGTATATCCATTTACAAATACTAACGATGAAAGAAGATCAATTTCTTTTAATGCTAATATCGATCAAAGTATCTACAATGTTTATTCTTAAATATTTTTAAAAATGGAAGATAAAAATCAAAAAAATGTCCTAGGTGAAGATTTAGAAGAATGTTCTAATGAGCCTTTAACAGGTTGGTATAGAGATGGCTGCTGTAACACTGATGAGCATGACAATGGTATACATACTGTTTGTGCAAAGGTTACAACTGAATTTTTAGAATGGTCAAAAGAAGCTGGTAATGATTTAATAACTCCTCATCCTGAGTTTGGGTTTCCAGGTTTAAAAGATGGGGATGGTTGGTGTGTTTGTGCCATTTGGTATGCTAGAGCTATTGAGGCTGGAAAAGGTTGTCCTGTATATTTAAAAAAAACACATAAAAAAACCTTAGAACTTGTTTCAATGAAAGTTCTAAAAGAACACGCTATAGATCTATCTTAGTTATAATTAATTAATTTATCTAAAAAGATAACATTAAACCAACTGAAAGAATAATTGAAAGAATTAAAATAAATAAAAATAAATTTTCTTTTTTTGCTTTACTTTCATTTGCTCTAATTTTAAACATCAGGTCATTAATATCAACTCTATGAGTTTTTTTGGACCTAATTAACTTATCATGGTCTAAATCATTATTTGTATTTTCAAGGGGTTCTGAACTCATATAAATATTATTAAATCACAGATAGAAATGATAACAATAAGTCAATTAACCATTTTGGGTTGACATTGATTAAAATAGTGTTCATTTTGGGTTCTAAATTTTAATTACATTAAATATGAGAATAAGTATTCCAGAAATATCAAAGCAAATTTATAGAAAAGACACACTAGAAAAATTTCAAAAAAACTATTCAATTATTGGCCCTCAGTGGATATCCTACCAAGTAGAATGGTTTAATGGTATTTATGCTACATTTAAAGACCATGATAAATATTTAATAATTATTTTTTTAATCAAAAAAACTTTAGACTTTTATTCAAGAAATTTTATCAAGTTAACCTTTCAAGAGTTCTATTCAAAAAGTAAAGTAGAAATAGAAAAATTTAGCATAATTGAAATATCAAAAAATCTTCAAATTCCCAAAGAAACAACAAGGAGAAAAATTTTTGAACTAGAAAAAGAAGGTATTATCATAAGAGAAAAAAAAAAAATTATAATAGATAGATCGGCTTTTCCTTATGCAAAACCAACACTTTCAAAAAAAAGGATTAGTCGTTTTTTAGCTATATTTTCCAAAATATTAAAAAAAGAAAAAATTTTATTAGAATCAATAAGTTCTGAAACATTAGAAAAGGTTATTGATGTTAATTTTTCATATGCTTGGAAAAGTTATTATGAAATTCAAATCCCAATGTTAATTAGATATAAAGAAGTATTTAGTTCAATAGAAAATTTTCATATTTTTGGCACATGCGTTGTTAATCAACACTTACACTTACAAAATAAAAATAAAGCTTTAATGAATAGAAAAGAATTTATAAAATCTTTAATAGACACTGATATGATTGGATTAAATGCAATGTCTGTTTCTGATATTACCGGTATACCACGAGCAACCGTTGTTAGAAAGTTGAAACATTTAGTTAAAGAAGGAATTTTAATAATTGATAGTAATAAGCGTTACAAACTAACAGGCTACTATATAGACAAACTTGTACCGCTACAAAAAGTTGTGCTTAACAGCCTAGCAAATTTTTCAACTAAAATTTATAATTTAACAATATTATAGTTTATTAATAATTTCTAAGTATTTTTTTTAATAACAAATACAAATATTACTGAAGTTATCATCATTACTAATACATAAGCAGCAGCTGGCACCATGTAAGTCAGTAATTCAATCTCACCAAAAATTTGTGTTCCAACGAATACCGCCAATGTTCCATTTTGAAGTCCACATTCTATAGAGATACTTCTTTGTTGAGCAACTCCTGAAGCAAAAAATTTAGCAATATAAAAACTTAAAATCATCATTGTTAAATTTAATATTAAAGCAATTGTTCCTGCTCTTGTTATAAAAGAGATAATATGTTCCCATTCCGATATATAAATAGCAATAAACACTACAGCAAAAATAATAATTGCAATTCTTTGAAAAAGTATAGCATTACTTTTGATAAAATCTTCAGCAAAATGTCGAATTAACATTCCAGTTATTACTGGCACTGTAACAACAAAAAACATTTTTAAAGCAATTGCAAGCATAGAGATATCTTTGGAAATATTATCAATCTCCAAAAAATTAATTGAACTAAACATAATAATTGGAACTGATATAATGCTAATTAAACTTGTAACTGCAGTTAATGATATTGAAAGTGCAACATCACCATTAGCAAATTTTGTAATCACATTTGATGTAACACCACCAGGTGCACACGCAATTAACATTAATCCAATAGCAAGCTCGGGAATTGGTTTTATTAATAATACTATGATAAATGCAACAACTGGGAGTAAAATTAATTGACAAATAAATCCAATTACAAAATCTTTTGGAATTTTAAAAACTCTTAAGAAATCTTGGATGGTTAAACCAAATCCAAGTGTAAGCATTATAATTGCTAATCCAATAGGAGCTATACTTGTTGCAATTTCCATCTTATTTTTTAAACATAAAAAGTTTTTCAACTAAATAATAATATCTTACAAGTATTAAATCTAAATCAATTTTAGATTATCTGCTAGTTTTTTAGTCCATTTATCCAAAATTTCCATTATTTGGACTGATTCATTTATATCTACAAGCAAATTGCTTTCTTTATTTTTTTGATTGTTAAATCTATTGGAAACATTTTCTATTTGGATGGAATAAATATTTTTATCACAGTTGATAAATTTTTTATAATATGAATTATCTTTAATTACCTCAAAATAACTTTTTTTAGAGGGGAGCCATGGATTTGGCAAAATTATAGTTCCTTTTGTTCCATAAATTTTGCATGTATTTTCAAAGTTTTCTTTTAAACTTACTTTTGCATTTAATTCAATATTTTGTTCACTTAATAAAGATACTTCAGCATAATCATCGACACCTGTAATTGCACTAGTTCCATCTATTTTTATAAATTTTAATTTATCTTTTTTATCAACAAATAAATTGAAAAAACTTACAGGATAACAACCAACATCTAATATCGCTCCACCTCCAAGACTTTTATTAAATAATCTAGAATTTTTATTTATTTTTTGTACTTTAAAACCAAAAGATGTGTCTATTTTTTTAATTTCACCTATTTCATTGGCATTTATTAAATTTATAAGTTCAATAGTTTGTGGGTGGCTACGGTAAGCGATAGCTTCATTAAAAAAAATTCTAACATTCTTGAGCTTATCATGTGCAAGTTTTGCTTCTTCTATATCAAGTCCGATAGGTTTTTCACATAATATATTTTTTTTATTTTTTACACATTCTTTAATTAATTCAACGTGTGTATTATTTAATGTAGATATATAAACAGAGTTAATAGAGTTTGATTTTATTAAATCAGTGTAATTATTGAATGAACAGTCATCAGAAATATTATGGTTCTTAACAAAGTTTTTTAATTTTATTTTAGATTTACTTGCTACAGAAATAAGCTTGGCATTATCCAATTCTTTTATTGCATTAGCAAAATGATTAGCCATATTGCCAAGACCTACTATGCCCCATTTTATCATAATCTATAAACAAAACCACTTGTTGTATTTACTTTTATTTTTTATCAAATATTTAGGAAGTAAAATGTCGTCAATTTTTTTTAGATCGTATTCATAATCCCATTTATCAAGATTACCTTTATCAGAAAAATGATTGTAAAAAACTTTTCTATTGTCAATTTTTTTTTTTAAATCCTTTGCAGTTAAACCACTAAGATCAAATTCATCATGATGACCAAAGTTTTTCATTTTTATAAATAGTTCCTCTGGTGATTTAACATTTGTAAAATGCCACCCTCCATCATCTATAATTTGCAAATTAATATTTTTTAGATCAGAAAAATATGTATCCAATCTCCAAAAAGGATATTTTTTATTTTTTTGGTTTCTCAGCCATGAAAAAGATTTTAAATATTTTTTTTTGCATGCTTTAGAGCCAAACCATAACATTCTGTCATATAAAAGATTAAATTTATAATAAAAAAATAATTGCTTAAAAATTATAATATTATTTTTATTGTTTTTAAACTGTTTTGAATTTAAATTTGGTATTTCATCGTTATCACTCAAGATAATAAGATCATCATCTTCAGCTTCACTTATCGCTTTTTCCATATAATTATAAGAAAGCTCAATTCTTTTTAAGCTATTGTTTCTTTTTTGTTCTTTAACATTTGGGTTTTCTTTAACTATGTTTTCTGGCTCGTGATCAATAACTAAATAAATTATTTTATCTTTAAATTTAGGATAATTTTTTATATCAAAGTTTAATTTTTTTTTTTCTCCACTATGAGAAAATAAAGATTCTACGACCACAAATTTATGAACAAAATCATTGAGTATGTTAAATCTAACATCTAACATCATGTGTTCTGAGTAAAAAGTTGTACAATCGTATATTTTCATAATATTTTATTAAACTTTTACCTTAAATATTTTTCTTATACCAATCTGACTTCTTTATTTTTTAGTGGCTGAAACTCTATGTTTGCTTGAAATTTTTTTTTAGCAACCTCTATATATAATTTTTTATTCTGTAATTCTTTGTTAGATAGATTTGTTGAAATATAGCCAAAAGATAGATTTTTATTATAATTAAAGGAAAAGTTTCCAGAAGTTGTTCGTCCTATTATTTTATCTTCTAGATAAATTGGTTCATCACGCAACAATAAGGGTTCACCTGGTTTGCTATCTTTTAGAGTAAACATTGCAAATCTGCTTTTTATTTTTTTTTTTTTAATTTTTTCAAGCGCTTGTTTACCGATAAAATTTACATCTTTTTTGGAACTAATTGTAAATGACAAGCCTGCTTGATATTGGTTTTCTTCAGGTGAAATATCATCTCCCCAGTGTAAAAATCCACTTTCCATTCTCATAATATCCATTGCATGCATGCCACAATTTGAAAGATTAAAATCTTTACCTTTATTTATAATTAATTCGTATATTTTTTTGGCATCCTTTATATCTACATATAATTCGTAACCCAATTCACCAACATAAGATAGTCTTTGCGCCCAAATTTTAACCTCTTCAATTGTAATATATTTTGCTGTTCCAAATTTAAATTTATCATTTTCAAAGTTTGCCTTACATATAGTTTTAATTAAATCTCTACTTTTCGGACCGAATAAACCAAACACACATAAATCATCTGTGATATCTATTAGCTTAATATCTTTTGAGAAATATTTTTTTATATGAAATTTATCTCTTTCTCTTGTTGCGGCAGAACTTATTATTCTAAAATGATTACTGTCAAGACACACAACTGTTAAGTCTGCTTCTATTCCACCATCAGGATTAAGCATATGAGTATAAACACATTTTCCAGGCTCATTTTTAATATTTGCTGTGCAAATTTTTTGTAATTCTTGATGGGCTTTATCAGATTTTATTTCAAACTTAGAAAAAGGTGTTAAATCAAATAAACCAACATTTTTAACAGTATTGATAGTTTCGTGCTCTGCAGAAGGGAACCAATTTTGATAATTATAACTGTATTCATATTCAGCTTTTTTTCCATCTAATGCAAACCACATTGGTCTTTCATACCCTCCTGAAACACCAAAACATGCTCCAAAATTTTTTAAATTTTCATGATGAGGAAGTGTTTTAATGTTTCTCGAAGTTTTATGTTGTTTGAAAGGCCAGTGCATCCCATATAAATCTCCTAATGATTCTTTTATTCTATCTTTTATAAAGTCTAATTTAGAATGAAATTTTTGAAATCTTTTTATATCATAACTAAAGATATCATCATTAGTATGACCATTAATTAACCATTCAGCTGTAACTTTACCAACCCCCCCTCCACTTCCAATTCCAATACTATTTAACCCACAACAAACAAAAAAATTTTTAACTTCTGGAACTTCACCTAATAAAGTGTTGGTGTCTGGGGTAAAAGATTCAGGACCTGAAAAGAATTTTCTAATACCAGCGGTCTCTAGAACTGGAAATCTTTTTACAGCAGCATTTAAGTATGGTTCAAAATGATCAAAGTTTTCTGGAAACTCTCCAAAAGAAAAGTCCTCTGGAACCTTATTTGTCTTATCAAAAGCTGGTATAGAATTACCTTCAAAAATCCCTAGTAATATTTTACCAGCGTCTTCTTTAATGTAAGTTCGGTTATCATAATCTCTAATAACTGGCATAGTTTTAGACAGATTCTTTATTGGTTCGGTAATAATATAAAAATGTTCTGCAGGATAAAGTGGAATACTAACACCTACTTTTTCTCCAATTTGTCTAGACCACATTCCTGAAGCTAAAACTATATATTCACACTCAATATTTTGTCCATTAACTATTACTCCTGAGATTTTACCCTTTTTGGTCAAAATTTTTTCAACTGGAGATTTTTCAAAAATCTGTGCTCCTTCCATTCTTGCTGCTTTAGCTAACATATGTGTAACACCAGAAGGATCAGCCGCACCATCTCCTGGCATTAAAATTCCACCAATTATTTCATCTGTATTTATTATTGGATAGTCTTTTTTAATTTGATCTTTATCTAAAATTCTAACATCAACATCATAAAGTTGTGCTGTTGTTGCTTGCCTTTGAAGCTCTTCCCATCTTCCTTTATTTTGAGCAATTGAAAGTGCGCCGTTTAATCTTAATCCCGGTGAATGATCTACTTTTTTTTCGAGCTCCTTATAAAGGTCTAAAGTGTACTTCCTAATTTTTGTAATAGAGGCTGTTGGTCCTAATTGACTTACTAAGCCTGCTGCATGCCAAGTAGTACCAGATGTTAATTGATCTCTTTCCAGCAAGACTGTGTCTTTCCAGCCAAACTTTGCTAAATGATATGCAACAGAACACCCTATAACTCCCCCTCCAATCACAATAACTTTTGTGCTGGAAGGTAGTTTTTTTTTCATATTAACTAGCCTGTTATTGCCTTTTCAGGTTGAACAAATTCATGTCCAAAAACATCAGCAACAGCTTTATAAGTTACTATTCCTTTATGGACATTTAACCCTGCTAAAAAGTTTTTATCTTCACCTAATGCCTTTTCATATCCTTTGTTAGCAAGTTTAACTAAATAAGGAAGTGTTGCACTATTTAATGCTATAGTGGAAGTTCTTGGAACTCCACCAGGCATATTAGCAACACAGTAATGAACAACACCTTCAACAATATAAGTTGGATCACCGTGAGTTGTTGGTTTACTTGTTTCAACACAACCACCTTGATCAATGGCTACATCAACAATTACAGATCCTCTTTTCATTAATTTTAACATTGGTTCGGTAACCAGTTTTGGAGCTTCAGCACCGGGAATTAAAACACCTCCAATTAAAAGATCAGCTTCTGCTACTAATTTATTTAAATCTATTTTATCACTTTGTTCTGGAATAATTTTATCACCAAAAATTTCAACAAGTTGTTTTAATCTTACTTCAGATTTATCAACAATATGAACTTTTGCCCTCATACCTGTTGCAATTACAGCTGCATTTTCACCAACAACACCGCCACCTAAAATAACAACTGTTCCACCCTCAACTCCAGGAGCTCCACCTAATAAAAGACCTCTACCATTTTGATTTTTTTCTAAACAGTGTGCTCCTGCCTGAACAGACATACGTCCTGCAACAGCACTCATTGGGGCAAGTAATGGTAGTCTTCCATTATCATCTGTTACCGTTTCATAGGCAATGCAAACACCTTTAGATTTAATCAGACCTTCAGTTAATTCTTTTGCTGCTGCTAAATGTAGATATGTGTAAATAATTTGATTTTCTCTAATCATCTTGATTTCACCTGCTTGTGGTTCCTTTACTTTTACTATAATTTCACAATCATTAAAAATATCCTCAGCTTTATCAATTATTTTGGCTCCAACACTTTTGTATTGATCGTTTTCAAAGCCAGCTTCAAAACCACCATTATTTTCAATTAGAACTTCATGTCCTTCTGATATTAAAACTTTAACACTATCGGGCGTAAGCCCAATTCTATGTTCTTGAGGCTTAATTTCTTTAGGAATTCCAATTTTCATAGTTTAACTATTTTGATTTTCTAGTATTGGACTAATTTTTTTGATTTTTTTGATAGTTACTAATGCCTGTTCTTAACTTATCAATAATCTCATCAATATGTTTTTCTTCACAAATAAATTGAGGTGCAATAATTAAACAGTCACCTGTTGCTTTAAAATTAACACCTGCTTCATAACATGCTTTAAAACATTCGTATCCAGCTTTACCTGGTTTAGTATTTAACTTCATGTCAATTCCTCCCATCATTCCGTATCCTCTAATATTATCTACAGATTCTAAATCTTTGAGAGAAAATAAACCTTTTTGAAAATAAGGAGTCAAATTTTTTGCTCTATTAAAAATATCGTCTTTTTCAAAAATATCTTGCACTGCAAGAGCTGCTGCAACAGCTACTGGAATTCCTGAGTAAGTGTAACCATGAAATAATTCAACTGCACCTGTTGGTGAAGCGTCCATTACAGCATCATAAATAAAATCATTACAAGCAACAACTCCCATCGGTACAACTCCATTAGTTGTAGCTTTTGCCATTGTCATAATATCTGGTGTTACTCCAAATTCTTGAGCACCAAATTTAGAACCTGTTCTTCCCCATCCCGTGATTACTTCATCAAATATTAATAGTATTCCATGTTTGTCACAAATTTCTCTAAGTTTTTGTAAATATCCTTTCGGTGGAACTAATGTTCCAGTAGATCCTGCAATAGGCTCAACAATACAAGCTGCAATATTTTCACCACCAAAATTGGCACAAATTGTTTCTAAATCATTGGCTAAATAATCTCCTGTCTCTGGTTGACCACTAACGAATTTATGTTCTGGTAAATGAGTATGGCTTATATGTTGAACACCTGGCATTAAAACACTTGCAAATGTTTTGATGTTATTAACCATTCCACCAACTGAAATACAACCAATGTTCATTCCATGATAGCCACGTTCACGTCCTACAAATCTAAATCTTTCTGCATGACCTTTTGCTCTGTGGTAGGCGATAGCAATTTTAAGTGCTGTTTCTACAGCTGTAGAACCACAAATTGTAAAAAACATCTTATTTAAATCACCCGGAGTGTGTTTTGAAATTTTTGTAGCTAATTCGAATGAACCTCCAAAGCCTTGTTGAAAAGGTTGAGCATAATCTAAGGTTTCTAATTGTTTTGTTACTGCTTCTGTAATTTCTCTTCTTCCATGTCCAAGTGGATTACAAAATAAGCCAGAGCTCGCATCAATTTGTGTTTTGCCATGATGTGTTTTCAAATATACACCTTTTGCTTCAGTAATTAATCTTGGGTTTGCTTTAAAATCTTTATTAGATGTAAAAGGCATCCAGTGTTCATTTAGTGAATTAGGTACTGCAGTTCTGTTTTCTGAGCTCATATTTGTTTCTCTTTTTAAGTAAATAATTTAAAGCAAAACTATTAGACTAAATTAATCAGTTTTCTACAATTATTTTTTACATTAATAATACATAGTAGCGTGACTTTTAATGCTACAACCTGAAAGTGTATAATTTCTTTTTGTTTTACATCTGGCGTAAATTCGATTTTAATGTTGCTAATTTAATTAAATTAACAATAGAGGAATAATAATGAAAAAAATAATTAGTTTTATTCTTGGTGCAGTAGTTGCTCTTAACTTATCTGTATCAGTTGCAAATGCAGCTGCTAAAGAGGTTAGAGTTGCGTTCTTTTTAGAATGGCCTACTCCAAATCAAGAAGACAAAGTTAAAAAAATGTTTGATAAAGCTATGGGTGTTCCAGTTGTATGGACTAACTTTTCAAATGGTGGTGCAATGACTGACGCTATGTTAGCAGGAGATATTGATATCTCTTACTCACAAGGTTTAGTGCCATTTATTAATGCTGTTAAATCTAAAGCACCTTTAAAACT